>Ga0335085_10002326_pt1 | contig 35918 bp, 22 predicted proteins | sample Lox_Sample_45_FD_206712 | JGI IMG/M metagenome (GOLD analysis project Ga0335085, IMG submission 206712) | Soil microbial communities from Loxahatchee National Wildlife Refuge, Florida, United States - Lox_Sample_4.5 | ecosystem: Environmental > Terrestrial > Soil > Wetlands | place: USA... | reverse complement strand
GAATTCTATCTGCAGGATTCCTGGAAGGTCAGGCCTAGTCTCACGCTGAATTATGGCTTGCGCTATTCGCTCTTCAGCCCGCCCTGGGAGACGAATGGCTTGCAAGTGTCGCCGACCGAAAACCTAGGCGCTTGGTTGAAACAGCGAGAGTCCAATATGCTGGCGGGCCGGCCGTCAAACCTGGATACGCCAATCGCGTACGACTGGTCCGGGCCAGCGAATGGCAAGCCGGGCTTCTACGACTGGGACTATCGAAATCTCGCACCGCGATTCGGTTTTGCGTGGGCGCCCACTGCCAACCGGAACAATCTGTTTGGCTCCATCGTCGGAAACAGTAAAACGGTTGTCCGCGGAGGTTTCTCGTTCGCCTATGACCGGTTTGGTCAGGGACTGGTCGATACCTACGACCAAACTGGATCGTTTGGACTCAACATCGATCTGCCAAACCCACCCGCCGCAGCTGCAACTCTCTCCTGTGCTCCTCGAGTTGTTGACATCAACGTAATGCCCACAGGCGAGTATTGTGGCTTCGACGTATTCCCCTCGGCCCCGGCGGCGAACTTCCCTCAACCGTTTCCCTCAGGGGCTTTTCTTGCCAGCTGGGGAATGGATCGCAGCATGAAAACGCCTTATGCCTACACCTTCAATCTGTCGGTCGCTAGGGAGTTGGGTGCCGGCTTCCAGATTCAAGCATCGTATGTCGGTCGCTTAGGGCGGCATCTTCTGAGCCAACAAGACTTCGCCATGCCGTTTAATCTCTACGATCCCGCATCCAAGACGAGCTACTATGCGGCAGCGACGGCCTTGGCAAGAATATATCGCAGTGGAGTTACAACCTCCACCTTCGACCCGACTTCGCTGCCTCCTGCAATTCAGGAATACTGGACGAACATAATCGCGCCTCTGGCCCCGGGTGGCGCATACCTTTTAGGTACCGCCGGAGGATGCGGATCGGACTCGCCCACTTCGACGACGAGTCCGGTCGTCATGGCGTTCGATTTGTTTTGCGCTACCTCGACGAATGAGACTCTCGGGCTGGAAGCCCTCGATTACTTTGGAATTCCTGACGCGAACGATTCCTCAGCGGTCTACTTTCCTTCGGGAGGCCAATTCAGCTCTTACAATCCGCAATACTCCACGCTCTATGGGTGGAGGACTACAGGCGCATCCAACTACAATTCGCTGCAGTTGAGCCTGCAACACCGGATGCAGCAAGGAATTCAATTCGATGTGAACTACACCTATTCAAAATCCATTGACACCGCTTCAGATCCAGAGCGAGCTGGCGGTAGCCCGTACAACGGACTTCTCGGGGCGGTCGTCAGCACCTGGAATCCAAATGGTCTGCGTGGACCTTCAGACTTCGATTTGAGATATCAGTTAAACGCGAATTGGATATGGGAAATCCCGTTTGGCAAAGCCCGGCGGTTCGGCACGCAAGCGAGCGGCATTGCAAAGGCTTTTCTGTCGGACTGGCAGCTCTCGGGGCTGTTCCGTATGACGAGCGGGTTCCCGATATCGATCAACAACGGATATGCGTGGGCCACGAACTGGACGGGTGCCGGCAATGCAAACCAGGGTTCCCCTGTTCACACTGGCGCTTTCAAGAAGGACGGGTATGTCAGCCTGTTTGCCAACGGCAGCGCGGGTCGCGATTCTTTCTCCTTCAATTTCCCAGGTCAATCGGGACAACGAAATGAGTTGCGTGGAGACGGATACTTGGGATGGGATATGAGCTTGTCAAAGCGATGGATTATGCCCCGGTTTGAAGGAAGTAGCCTGCAGTTTCGGTGGGAGGTATTCAACGTTCCCAATGCAACCCGGTTCAATGTCGAGACCTTAACAAGATCGCTTACTGATTCGCCACAGACGTTTGGAAATTACAATGGCCTGCTCACCTCGCCGAGGGTAATGCAATTCGCCTTGCGATATGAATTCTGAGAGACCGGATTCCTGATCGAAAGACAGACCGCGGTGCGACACAGAGATTCACAGGCCCAAAGCGGATTCTGCATCTGTCAGAATCCAAGCGTAAAGCCGCCGACAAACGACCTGCCAGGCCCCGGAACCTGCGTTGATCCTGAATTGTCAGCCCAGTAGCGGCCACCCAGCGGCAACCCGTAATTCCGATTGCAGATATTGTCGATGCCGAGATCGAAGCGCAGTTTTGCTCCCCTTGCGAATTCGAACTGATAATTCGATTGCACATTGATCAGCACATAGCCATGAGTACGGAGTTCATTGCGCACGGCCTCTACGTTTTCCTTTGCATCAACGGCTTGCATCGTAAGTCGATTTGTCCAGGCGCCGCGCTTATGCTCCAGCGCCAGTCGGCCGTTGGCTGGCATGATGTTGTAAAGGTTGTCGTGTGTGGTTAGATTCTTCCCACGCACGTAACTGAACAAACCTGACACCGAGAACTCTCCCACGCTCGAGTAATTTCCCAAAGGCAATCGCGCTGAAGCATCAATTCCGGCCACTTGTGCCGTTTGGTTGACAAACTGTAATGTCACGTAGCCGGAAGCGGATTCGTAACGCGCCTGCGTGCAACTATTGCTTGAGGCGATAGGCGGGCATCGGAGCACGTTAATGTAGTCGTGTATATAGGTGTAATAGGGGGTGATTTTCAGCTCTTCCTCCGCACCTGGTGATTTCTGCCAGACAATACCTGCGCTGGTCGTATGCGCCACTTCGGGATGCAAATTCAGATTGCCGACGTATCCGTTCCCATCCCCGAACCAGCCATTCATCGAAACGGCCATCAAGCTCTGCTTCGCCCACAGGTAGCGCTCGTAAAGACTCGGTGAGCGGGTCTTACGGGAATAGCCGAACTCAAATAGAGAACGCGAATTTGCCTGATAACGGCCGAGCGCCGTCCAGTCGAAATGACTGTCTACTCTGTAGTGATTGCGACCGTTAAATGCCGCGGCATCTGCATAATAGGCCGCGCCGCCAGTCACAGTCGGATCCATGTTATATCCGGAGACGTTACCGGCGTTCATCAGGACTTCGTCATCGCGCACACCAAAGACCGCCGCCCATTTCTGGCTACGATGCAGTTCCCACTCCATGAACCCACCGAAGCGATCACGGTGTCCGCTGCGCACATTCCAGAAAGTATCCGGGCCCATAACGCTCACATAGTCGACAACAGCCGGCCACCAATCATTCAGCGTGTAACGGTGGAAGTCGGTTCCCACGCGCAGAAGATCGTGTGCAAAAATCGGCAGCTCCACATTAACCGAATAACCGATGTTTCCGCCCCGCACATTCATTGGCATGTCCATCCCTCCCCGTTCCGGAAGAGAGTTCATTTCATGGCTCGTGCGTTCATCATAAAAACGGGCATCGACTTTCCCCCACGCAAACGTCCCCTTGTAGAGTGCGTTGAGAAGCTTGCCGTCATTCTTCGTCATGTCCATGCCGGCGTTCGGAAATCCCTGCTCGGGGATGTCTTGATATCCCAGGCGGATCGTGAATAGATGATTACCGAACTTGGTGGCCAGAGCTAGAGAATGGTTGCGCGCCTCATAGAGTGAGGTCTGGACGCGGAGGCCTGCTCCGCTTTTGTAATCGCCGGCATTGACATAGGAGCCGTTATAGTCGGCGCTGAAGCGATGGCCTGCTATTGACCAAAAGGCATTGCCACCATTCACGACTCCATTGGTTCGATGAAAGGTCGCTAGTCCGCCATGTACAGCGACCTTCCTCCCTGCGGCGAAGTCGGGTCGTGGAGATTCGACGTCGATGCTGCCCGCAATGCTATCCCCTCCCTGGCTAACCGGCGTAACTCCCTCCACGACGTGGATGGCCGCGACATTGCTTGGAACAACGTACGACAAGACAGGATTCATGTGGTTGGCGCAGTGGGGGCTAATGGTCATGCCATCGAGCGTCGCCTTTACCCTGTCGTCTCCCAGACCATGAATTGCCGGCAAGCTGGATACGCCGCCGTTGGTGTACAAGCTGACCCCTGGGACCTCGTCAAGCAGAGATGCTGTGTCATCGGTCCGAGCACGATCGGAAGAGATCGTGCTGGATCTCACTTCACTGGCCTGTTCCGCCACCACAACGAGAGTGCTTGCTGCGGCGATGTTTAGTGTGAAGTCAATCGCGGTTGTTTGTCCTGCACCGACAACAACCTTCTTTTCTGTCTGCACGAAGCCGGAGTATTCCACTACAAGCTGGTAGCGTCCTGCGGGGACGCCTGGGAAGGAATATTTCCCCTGCTGATCCGTCAGCGTTTGCTTCGCGAATTGCGATTTCGCATCGGCGATACTGATCTTTCCGCCGAACACGACCGCCCCCGACGGATCTTTGACGGTGCCAGTAACGTTACCGAGATATCGTCGATCATCGTCTTGAGACTTCGATGCGACGCTTGTCTGGGGCGCGGTGCTAGGCGTGCCACGCTGCCCCCATGCCTGCTGACAACCCGTCAGCGAAAGCACGGCGACAATTCGGAAAAGCCAGATGCCTCGGTTCATTCATCACTCCTTACTTGATGCCAACTACGTGTGCGAGCAGCGGCGAGAACCGGAGCGACATTCCGGGCGAGCGATCCGCCGTTGCGGGAACGCAAGAATCGCTGCCGCCCGGAACGTCAACCGCTCCGATTACTAGGCGCGTCGCGCTCCTCAGCGCTATACATATCGTCGTCCTGGTGGAGCTGGCGCGCACTGCGACGCCTATTGCAGCGTGTACGTTTGGGTCGCTCGAGCGGCCGGCATGTATGTCGAGTCTCCAAACTGATCCGCGGCGATGATGCATGTCTGGCCCGTGGTGGTGTAGGAATAGGTGCCGACACCGCCGGTGTCCTGATAGACGAAGCACACCTCCGGCGTAAGGCTGCTGTAGATTGCGGCTAGCCCGGAACTGGCAGTGGCTTGAGCCGTTGCTGTTGGTGTGCTTCCGTTCCCTCCTGCACTCAAAGCAGGCGCGTTACCAAAGGTGATTGTCTGGGCAGTAGACCCCGTGAGGGTGACGGTCTGGGAATGCGGATATCCCATCATTGTGCCACCGCCATCTACCCCGGTCATGCAGGTTGTCATCATCATGCCCAGGTTCGTGCAATCACCATAGGCTTCCAGACTTATCTGCGCGCTAGTCAGCGCAGTCTCGGGATCGGTCAAATTAATGTCAACTGTGACATATGCGTTCCCGACTCCTCCCTGGGAGGGATTGATCGCGCCCGTACTGTGGCCGTAGTACACAGTTCCGCCCGTTGCAAAGCCTCCACCGTCGAAGACATTGGTTGTGCTAAGGGCGAAAGCCGACAGCAACTGGCCACCGTTATTGTCGCTGAGCGAGGAAAGCTGGTTCCCGAGAGCCACCGTGGTCATCTCCGGCGTCATCACGGAACCCTGCTGAGTCATGCTTTCGGTGAGCACGCCATACAGGTTGTAGGCCGTACGTGTGGTCGCGTCATAAGTGAACGTTCCATAAAAGATCGAGTAATTCGGGTCCGTCATGGGCTCGACAAATGTTGTGACGATCTTATAAATCTGCACATTGTCCGAGGCGGTAATACTCTGGGTGGCCTGTGGGGCGGCGGCATAGGTGGAGTTACCGCTCTGATTGGCGGCAATTGTGCAAAGTCCGCTCGTAAGGTCGGTCACCAGGCCGGAGCTACTGTTGACCGAGCAAACGGTAGACGTCAAGGTGGTATACGCCACCGGCAGCCCTGAGCTCGCCGTAGCCGTGATCGTTGCCGTCCCACCCACGGTCAGGGTTGGAGATGAGCCGAAAGTGATTGTCTGGGATTTTAGCTTGCTTCCGCCGCCACAACCGCCCGTATAGAACGCAGACGACGCCAACAGGATGACCGCCAGAAATGCTCTCACTGGATTTCGATGTATTAGTTGCATCCTAATTCTCCTTTATCACTCGTGCGCTGCATCATTTGGAGACACGGCTCCTAATGAAGGTTTGACTGCCCCAAATCAAGAGGCAGAAGAACAGGTTCGGTCTGCAGAAAACTTCGGATCAGGAGAAGTAGGGAGGACCGCGCTTGTAATGGCTGTGCGCTCTGGAAATGAAGTCTCCCAGAACAGTCGGGCAGAAAGCGGCTGAACTGGATCGCAGTTCAAAGTGGAGAGTGTGAGAAGAAGCGACATTCGCGGTACGCCTTACTCGCAACGCCAACGTTGCCGAGCGATATGGACACGATTCGCTCCGATTGAGAACAGATGGTTGTCCCGCGTTGGCCTGTCCAAGGAGACGTATCACCTTCTCGCATCGATGTTTTCCATCCCCGCGGCAGCACGATGGTAGGGAAGAGTGACCGTCCTGCAGCAGTGGCAGCGCGAAGTGCGGCAGGAGCAAAAGTAGCACTAACGTACTTGCCGTCTTCCGTCGCATGATTTCTGTCACTATCAAGGCAGTGCAGATGGCACTACTGCTCCGGCCTCATGATTCTGAAGGGCGCCAAGACCTGCTCACAGTATTCTGAGTGGAATTTGTCTACTGTGACGCGGATCACATAGTCTGGTATTCGAGACCACTGATCTCAATGAACGGGCTATGCAACCAGCCGCTTAGACGGTAGTTCTTACGCTCTCTCTTGCCTGGATGCTCACCGGGGCGAAATCGTGTGGAGTCACGCAAGTCGTTAAAGCGAATAACCTATAGCACAATTGAAAGAACTGCCGGCGGAAGTCCAACTCTCCCTGCCGCTCAAACCCATTTGACGATGAACGTTGGCAAGTCCACTGATGCCTTCTATGGTGTCGACGCTAATGGCGACATTGCGGATGTCGGTTCCACGAACAATTCCAACTGGTGGCGCAAAGCCTTTGCTTCGAAGCCAGCCCTGTCGAGCAGGTTCAAGACCGAGAGCCTCGATCAACATATTTGTCTTGTCAGTTTCGAGCGGGCCACATTTGGGGACGATATTCTGAGGGATTTCAGAGCAACTGTGCTAGACTTCTCGCACTCTGGGGTTTGGGTGAGGACACTCTCGGCCATTCTATTGACGATCACTATGGGCTTGCCCATGGCGGGGCCTCTTTTTGCTTCGGGAGAGTCCTCCGTGCCTGCCTGTTGCCGGCGGAGTGGCAAACATCAGTGCATGCAGATGATGCTTTCATCTGCGGGTGCTGGTTCCCAATCTATGCCAGCATTTTCCGGCGCTGGGATGAAATGCCCGCTGCTTCCCCGAGTTATGGCTTCTTCAAGCCATCGTCAGGTCGGCCTCAGCACATCTGCCGCAGTATTTGCTGAAATCGTTTCCCATCCAGCCGTCTCGCCGCAGTCGCAATGCAACTACCGTGTATCACTGGGGCGTTCTCACCACAAACGCGGTCCTCCTTCAGCAGTTCAATCCTAAGCGCTTGCACTAATCGATCGTTGGCTGCGTCCGAGCGGTTTTGTTCCGCTGCGACGCTGGTTCATTACACCGATTAGTGCATGGGCAAGCCCCGCACCGGAATCTCCATCTACATAAGAAGTTCGGGTGGAAGACAAATCCAGGCGCGCGAGCTTATGCGTAGCGATATTCGCGAAATCCAGAAGCCGTCGTTGTCGAGGCGCCACAGCGCCACCTCCATCGGAGCGGTGGTGGCAGAGCAATCGACTCGATGCGTACCGGCGCGGGCTTATCAAAGGTTCTGAGAACAATTATGGAAGATTTCTCATTTGAAAGACTCCTAACGGTGAATTTGTGGATGCTCGCCTCAATCGGGATCTCCGGGGCACAAGTTGCCAGCATCAGGCCCTCAGCTACCTGTTCGCGCACGCAGCGAATGTCAACCTGCAGAATCTTACCGACGGTAAATAGTTCGAGTCGGGCAAACCTGCCCAACGTCATTTCCCCGGATCCATTCACCAATTTCTGGAGCCGACAGGAGGTCCGCTTTTAGCCACGCTTATGAAAAGCAAATTCATGTTCGTAGTTTTATCGCTTGTTGTTCATGTTTCTTTTGCGGTAGTGCAAGGGCAGGAAGCCAAGTCCCAAGCGCCCCAACCCGTCCTCCGCGGCAAGATTGTCGATCCGTCCGGCGCCGTCTTGACTGGCGCTACTGTCACAATGAAGAACAGCGACGGCATACCCCTTGAGACCGTGCGCACCGACAGCCAAGGCGCGTTCTCAGTCACTGCATCCACGCCAGGCACCTATTCGCTTGAGGTGTCCCAGACAGGCTTTGAGAAACTCGTCCGCAACGTTGACCTGCAAAACGGTTCAGCTGAGTTCCTCACGCTGACATTGGCCATTCAAAAAGCAACCTCGAACGTTACCGTATCGGCCAACCAGCGCGATACGGACTATGCTGCCCCGGAAAGTTCATCAGCCACCAAAATTGATCTTCCGATTCTGCTTACTCCGCAATCGGTACAAGTTGTGCCGCGCGCGGTGATTCAGGACCAGAAGATTCTGACTCTCGATGATGCGACCAGAAATGTTTCTGGAGTAACCACCGACTTTGGCTTCAACGGAAGTTCGGAGCCACTGCTCATTCTCCGCGGTTTCACTACCGTTTCCATGACCGCGATGGGCGCCATGTCGGGAAGCTCTACGTACTATCTCGATGGAACTAAGGTTCAAGGTGTACCCGCCAACATGGCCAACGTGCAATCGGTCGAAGTCGTCAAGGGGCCGGACTCGGTGATGTACGGCCGCTCGGAACCGGGCGGTCTGGTGAATGTCGTACGCAGACCCTTGGAAGAACATCCATCTTTTGCATTTGAACTCAACGGATCAAACTATTCGACGGCGCGAGGCTTAGGAGAAGTCTCCCGGGCGCTGAACAGTAGTCACACACTGATAGGTCGTCTCGCAGGTTCGTGGCTGCAAAATCGTTCGAACCGCGACTTCGTTCGCGACAAAGTCGGCGCCATCACCGGTGACATTGCATGGCGGCCCGCGCCCGGAACGCGGCTCGCTCTGATGGTGGACTACACAGATCAGGAATATCGCACCGACTACGGTATTCCCGCGGATGTCTCCACCGGGCGGCCCTACGATCTCCCCTGGAGTCGGCAGTTCAACAGTTCTCCAGAGCTTTCAAATGTCCGGCCATTCTCGACTTTCTTTGAGGCTTCGCAACGACTCTCGACGAACTGGAGCATGTCCGGAAAGGCAGCGATCGTTACCGCGAATTCTCATGAAGTGGACGTAGCCCCATATCGCGTCGATCTGACCACCGGTGAGGACTGCATCGTCAGGGCCAACGAGCTATGCCGCTATTACTTCAATGACAGGCCTCGCGGACAGTATCGCTTGCTTCAGGAAAACGTTGAACTGCGGGGAGACGTCAAGACGGGATCCATCCGTCATCAAATCGTGATCGGCGGCGATTTCTACAACTCCCGCAAGATCGGGACCATGTACCTCGAGCAACTTGCGCCGATTAATATCTTCAACCCCGATTTCTCGCCCTTGCCAAAGCTCGATCCCTCTCAGTCAATTCCCCTGGAGGAACTCGATAAAAACCGTTGGACGAGCGGCATTTTTCAGGACAACGTAACTCTGACCCGGAAACTTCATGCAGTTGTGGCATTGCGTCTCGATGGCACCAGCGCCATCTATGACGTGCCCGGTGTTCAGCCCAACGAAGAGTTCTTTGCCACGCCGCGAGTCGGGCTGGTTTATGAAGTGGCGAATGGTCACTCTGTCTACGCCCAATATCAGGATGCAGTCGATACCAACAACGGTCGCGATCCTTTGACCGGCAAGGCGCTGGCGGCGGAACGGTCTCGCGAATACGAAGTGGGCTACAAGTTCGCTTCGCCGCGCGGGGGATGGACCGCAACCCTGGCGGCGTATCAATTGACCAAGCGCAACCGCGCAGACTTCACCCTGTATCCTGTCGTCAGCGTTGTAGGCAAGGCCCGCTCGCGGGGCATAGAGTTGGACGTCCTCGGCAGAGTGATGCCGAAACTGGCTTCCATTATTTCGTACGGCTACACCGATGCGGTTGTTATAGACAGTGGGCCTTATGCCGGCACGTTCCTTGCTAACGTTCCGCGGCACAGCGGCAGCACATGGTTGCGCTACAGCATCGACAAGCACTGGGCGGCGGGAGCTGGTGTTTTCGCACAGAGCTTCCGGCAGGGTGATATCGGCAACACTTTCCTATTGCCCGGATACGCGCGCGAAGACGCAATGCTCTCCTACGCCTTTTCCACCGAGAAGCTTCGTCATGAATTTCAATTCAATGTGAACAACCTGCTGGACAAGCGCTATTACACGGGCAGCCATCAGTTTGTGCAGGACTGGATCAGGCCCGGGGCGTCGCGGACTTTCGTGTTGACGTATCGCGTAAGCCGGTGAACGTGGTCAAGGAGGAAGCAATCATGAATCGTCGAGAATTCGCAAATCTTGCCGCAGCAACGATGAAGTCGCAAAGTTTGCCGGGAACATTGGCGGCGATGGATTCTCAGGCTGCAAAACCCACGCTGGATGATGCCAGCCGCGAGATGGAAGAGGCCATGCGCGGCACCGCATCGGCGGCGGCCAAAAGCACTGAAGGGCCCGGCTTTCACTCCACAACGGACTCATCGAGGTGGCAAGATGGAAAATGAAACCAATCCGAGCGAGATCAGCTCAAGGCACTTCGCCGGAATCTTTGTACTCTCGCTGGCGACGCTGTTGCTAGAGCTGTCGCTTACTCGAGTTCTCTCGGTCGCGCTGTGGTATCACTTTGGCTTTTTGGTGATCTCGACCGCTTTATTGGGTTTTGGAGTGTCGGGAGTCACGCTTGCACTCTCGTTCAGGCTTCGAGAAAGAGCGCCGCTAGACCAAACGCTCGCACTCATCTCGTTTCTGTTTGGCGTGCTGACTCTGGTCTGTTTCTGGTTGATGCAGCGCATTCCCTTCGATCCGCTCGGTCTGGCCAGTGACCACCGGCAGTGGCTTTTTATGCCTCTTTATTACGTAGTATTGGCAATTCCATTTTTCTGTTCCGGATTGTGCCTGGGGCTTCTCTTCACGCGCGGCACGCAGCGCATTCACCGCCTTTATGCTTTTGATCTGGTTGGTGCGGGGATCGGCTGCGGAGCGCTGGCGCTCATCATGCCCAAGTTTGGTGGTTCGGGTTCGGTTGTGATCGCAGCAGCGCTGGGGATGTTTGCGGCTGCGGTGTTTGCGTCGCCGCGCCGCCGAATCGTTTCGACACTTAGCTTAGTGATAAGCGTGACCACCATCTTCGTAGCATCCCACGCCGATCGCTTCTTGCCGATCACGGTTACATCGCTCAAGGTGACCCCGCCCGTAAAGCCGATCTATACATGTTGGAATACATTCTCGCGAATCGATGTGTACGAGCGGAAAGCCCATCCCGATGAAAACCTGCCAGCGATGCGACGATTCGTGTTCGATGCCGGCACGGCTGCCACCGGAATCCAGGATCTGCGTCCGGGCATTCGGGACTATCTCGCCAAGAACCCCAACGATTGGGACTATTCCTCGGGCATCGCTTATGTGGGCAAGCCGCACCCCAGTGTGCTGATTATCGGCAGCGGCGCTGGTTCACAAGTGTTGGACGCGTTGCATTTTGGTGCGCGCTCAATTACTGCGATTGAGGTCAACCCGATCATTGCGGAGACTGTCGCTCACCGCATGGACGACTTCTGGGGCGGAATGTTCAACCAGCCAGAAGTTCATCTGGTTACAGCGGAAGGCAGAAACTTTGTTCGCAGCTCACGTGAAACCTACGATGCGATTATCTCGGTTCATACCATCAGCAATGCGGCAGTGGCATCCGGTGCATTGGCCCTTTCGGAAAACTATGTTCTAACTCGTGAAGCGTTTGAAGACTATTTCGACCATCTCTTGCCGGATGGCGTAATTTACTTCACCCGCCCCGAACCACAGATTGCGCGGTTGTTTGCCACGGCGCGTGAGGCTTTAGCAAAGCGTGGCATTCAAGATCTTTCATCTCATTTTTACGCTTACCGGGTACCTCCCGACGACTGGGAAAAACGTATGTTCGGTGCGGACCGCCCGTCCTTCGAGGCGGGAATTCTGGTGAAGAAGTCGCCCTTCACTGCCGAGGAAGTCGGCCGGATCAACAATCTCCTGGGCGTTGGGCAACCCTCTCGCGATCCCTCGGCGCCGGCCCCCGAAGTGTTGTACTCGCCGTTCACCGCGACGACCGGGATTTATCGGACACTGCTCACTAGCAATGATCTCTGGCAAGTCTATCGCTCCGGGCCTCGCGAGCTTCAGCCCGCAATCGATGATCGGCCATTCTTCAATCACTACACTCGCTGGTCGGCAATCAATGGCGCAATGCTGCACGACGTCTTTAGCGAGAGACGACTGAGGCAACTTCTTTTGGGAGATCGCCCTCTGGCGGAGCTTTCCCTGCTCGCACTCCTCGTACAGAGCATCCTCGTTGCCGCGCTGCTAATTCTGTTTCCGCTGGCGCGTTGGTCGCGTTCGGGATTGTCCGCACCAAACCGGTGGCGCTTTCTTCTGTATTTCGCCGCCTTGGGTTTCGGCTTCATCGCGATCGAGATGGCCTTGCTGAGCCAATTCTCATTGTTTCTGGGACAACCGGTTTACACCTATGCGGTCGTGCTCGCCAGCCTCTTGATTTTTACTGGTGTGGGGGCAAACCTCTCTGGACGCGTCAGCGATCCGCGCCGTGCACTGAAACGGATTATCCTTGTTCTTCTCTCGATATTGGCAGCCAGCGCATTTCTTATTCCCTTTGCGTTCTCACTGGCCCTAGGACTGTCGCTCTCCTTGCGAGTAATGCTCTCCATCGTAGTCCTGGCTCCGCTCGCAATTTCGTTGGGCATGCCATTCCCACTAGGCCTGCGACTCGTCTCACACGAGGCGGAGATACTGGTTCCTTGGGCTTGGGGAGTTAATGGATTCTTCACAGTGGTCGGAACCGTGATGGCGCTGATCCTGGCGATGTCTTTCGGTTTCCGGATGGTGCTGATGCTCGGAGGAGTCAGCTACCTCCTGGCATGGTTAGCTATTCTGAGTTCTCGCGGGAACGCGCAAGGGTTCCAAGCAACATGATGACGATAAGCAACTTGTTTTCCTCTCGTGCTCGAAGGAAGGTGCAATGAGCCTCCACTGGCGAACAATACTGCTGCTTCTGTCCTCCTTAGCCTTGCTGGCAACGGGCTGCAATCGCGCACGAAAATACACGCTCGAAGGCCGCGTTGTGAGCAAGAATCCGGCTACAAATGAGATCACCGTTGCACACGGCGATATTCCCGGATTCATGCCTGCCATGACCATGCCTTATCGCGTCAAACAGGCGCTCGAATTCGAGACAATTCATCCGGGAGACAAGATCACCGCCGACATAGTCTTCAATGAAAATGGCAGCGAATACTGGCTCGAGAATGTGCGCATTACCGACCAGTCGGGCCGAAAAACTTCATCGGCGTCACATGAGTCCCACCAACTTACGACCGGCGAGCACCCGCCCGATGTCGCGCTGGTCAATCAGGATGGCCGAAGCCTTCATCTCAGCGATTATCTGGGCAAGGCAGTCCTCATTACCTTCATCTACACACGCTGCCCGATGCCTGAATTTTGTCCTCGTCTCAGCAGCCAGTTCGCACGAGTCCAGGATGAACTCAAGAAGAATCCACAAGACTATGACAAGACCCACCTGTTAACGATCAGCTTTGATCCGGCATACGACACGCCGGCCGTACTTCGACGCTATGGCCTCGCCTACCTGGATGGTGACGCCAGCGGCTTCTCGCACTGGGATTTTGCGTCAACTACACGGGAAGATCTTCAACGCCTCAGCCGTTCCTTCGGCCTGCAATATGAAGGGCAGGAAAGCCAATTCGTACACACGATGAATATCGTGCTCCTCGCGCCGGATGGGAGTGTAGCGTACTTCTGGAATACCAATTGGACCTGGCAGGAACTGATCAACAGTTTGAGGCGAGCGGCGAACAACGGATCCAATCTACGTGGGCAGGGTCTTTACAGCAATCTCTGCGCTCGTTGTCACGATGTCCCCAACCCTGAACTCAGGAAGCAGCCACCGAATCTGCATGGAGTCTTCAAAACAGGAAAGTTGCCAAGTGGTGTGGCCGCTAGCGATGAAAGGCTCCTTCGTACGATCATGCATGGACTGGGTACTATGCCACCTTTCGAACAGACGTTAAGCGAAAAAGATGCCAGGGACATTGTGGCTTATTTGCATGCGCTGAATTGATTGGTTAGGGCTTACTATTACTTGTTGCATTGGCGGAGACATCATGTTCTTCTTCGCGACATCATGAACGACTTTCATTCTGGATTTATACATCCCATTGACAGGAGGATATTGCATCATGACACGGCGCGAAATGTTCTTTGGGTCGACTGCTCTAGCAGTAGGAACTTTAGCCGCCAAGGCAGCAGCACAGCAACACGAACATCATGCTGGCACCGCGGCCAATCAAAACCTCATAACAACAGCCAGCAACTGTGTCTCGGCTGGCGAGGTCTGCATGCATCACTGCCACGAAGTGGCAGCGAAGGGCGACCATTCCCTGATCGTCTGTGCAGAGCGGGTGAACGAACTCATTGCGGCCTGTACCGCGTTGCGATCGCTCGCGGCGCAGAGTTCAAGTTTCCTTCCGAAATACGCCAAACTGACCTCAGAGGTCTGCAAGTCGAGCGAGGCGGAATGCCGCAAATTTGAGAAGCTTCATCCTGAGTGTAAGGCCTGTGCCGATGCCTGTGTGGCCTGTATAACCGAGTGTTCGCGAGTCGCCTGAGTACAGGCAGACGCTCTCGATGTGGTTAGAACATTCACGGGACACAAGCTCGGCTTCGGAACCGAGGAAGCCCTTATTTGCTGCGCGATTGTACGGAGCGTGGGAGCCACGTCAGCCGCCGTATTCGCTCTGGCAGTTGGGGCGGCGCGTGAGAAAGCGTGCGAGTTTGACCCATCTCCCTCTCGCATAGGTCAAGCGCAGCGGGGAAAGGAAACTTCACCGGTGTCTCGCAGGCAGGCGCGTAATCATCTCCTGCGCTCTCAAAACATCGGCCTTCGTCAAATTCAGTTGGCATCTCCAGATAGTGACAAGGTTAGATACGATGCGAAAGACACTAATTGGCGGTCTATTGCTTCTGCTCGTCCGGTTCTTGATTTGTGCGTCGCCGTTGCCCGTGGCTGCACAAGAACCTGACGGCAAGATTCTGAACTCAAGGCCTTGGCCTCCATTGCCGAAGTATGAGGACCTCGACGATTTCGGCCGTGGCTACTTTCCCCGCGCGGTCTACGAAGAAGCACGTACGCAAAAGGAATTCGACCTTCTAGAAATCACCTACGCCAGCGACGCGCTTCCCGTGCACGGCCTTTTGATCAAACCGAAAGCGCCGGGCACTCGAAGGTGGCCAGCGATCATCTTCAATCGCGGCGGCAACGGCGATCTTGGACGTATCACGGATAATGGCCAGCCTTGCGGTGGCATGACGAACACGTCGTGCCTGGACGTCGCCGATCTGTACCTTTTGGCGAAGGCCGGCTTTGTGATCATCGCTTGCGACTACCGCTACCGGGGCGCTACTGTGAAGCGAGACGAGTGGGGCGGAGTCGATGTCGATGATGTTCTCAATCTCGTGCCGGCATTGAAGTCTTTCGACTACGTGGACCCGGAGCGGCTGTATATGCTCGGCCTGTCGCGAGGCGGCACGGAGACTTACCTCGCACTCAAACGAGGTATTGCCGTTAAAGCCGCCGCTGTCATCGGGGGAGTCACCGACGTGAAAGCATGGGTGGACGAGAGGCCGGAAATGGGCATTGTCAAGGGCAATGAATTCATCGACGGCTTCGCCAATATCTGGCCCGACTATGAGCATCGCGCCGAGGAACAGTACAGGGCACGATCAGCCGAGTATTGGGCCGACCAGATTAACTTGCCGGTTCTCATCCTCCATAGCCGAACCGACAGAATGGTCCCCGTAACCCAGGCTCTCCGAATGGCGGAAGCACTTCAGGAAAAAGGCAAGGTGTACTCGCTTCATATTTACGAGCGTGATGGCCATCCGTTGCCGGGGAATCGAGAGGACCGCAATCGCCTGATCGTCGATTGGTTCAACCGAACTGGCCAAGTCGGCCAATAATCATGCTGATACGAGTCTCAGATCTTGGGCCCGGCAAAATCGCAGTAGGACTTGCACCTAGAAATTTCATGCGTGAGCTTGCCGGTTACGGTGTAAAAGCGACCGGAATCGGGTTGAGAATCACGATCGCTACGCATGATGATGTCCGGGTGCCTGGAGTTTTCCTGTAGTGGTCATGACCAGCTTTCCGTGTTGAACGCCCCGCAGACTCAGCATGCGGTCGGCGAGCTGCTTCAGATCACCACTACGACCCTTCATGATGATGACCTCTAAACAGTTGTCATGGTCCAGGTGTACATGGGTAGCAGCCAGTACCTGGTTATGCGCGTGATGTTGAATTTCTATGAGCTTATTGGCGAGATTCGGGCGGTGATGATCATAGATCATCGATAAGGTCGCCACTACGGGCTCGTTCTGGTCAATCGCTTCGGCGACCAGGCTTTCTCGAACAAGGTCGCGCAAGGCTTCCGAGCGATTCTGGTACCCTCGTCGCGCAATCAGGCGGTCGAACTGCTTAAGCAGGGGCTCTTCAATCGACACGCCGGTTCTCGTGAGCTCTCCTGTTTCGTTTTTCTGGTCCCTATTTTTCGTGCGGCGAGTCATTTCGTCCTCCTCCGGCAAGTCAAGCTCTCACAAGCCGATACCTCATCGGGATACGTCAGGGCCTCGACTTGCGCTCGGATCAAATCAGAAGAAAAGCCCTTCTCGTCCGAGTATAGAGCGGAACATACACCCCCGGGATTCTCCGGTGGTTCCCGATCAACTTGCGATCTGGTGGGTAGCGGCGTATGCTTGTTCGTTTCGTAACACGATTCCTAAATTCGTGTCATTCTATTGGAGTGAAGCCAGCGATGCGACGAGGTTCGCCACGCCAACAACTTCCCCACCGCCTCACACAGCATCGTAATTCAAAGCCGTTTGTACTGATCACGTTCTGCATATTAGGTGTCACAGGTCTGCTCGCTGCCCAGAAGAACGCTCCCGTCGCCACGAGCAATAAGCTCATTCTCCTCAGCTATCGGCCACCATCGTTGACACGTCGGGTGCAGTAATTCCCGGGGCAATCGTGGAGGTTCGAAGCTCGAGCGGTGCGGTGCAAAGAACCGTGCGGTCTGACGGCAACGGCTTCTTCACTATCTCTGGTCTCCCGGCAGGTGGCTATCGCCTCGAGGTATCTCATCCCGGCTTTGAAACCAAAGAAATCCCCATCACCATGGGGGACACTGAGGCACTAGTCCGGCTCCACATCTCACTCGCCGTGAGCGCTGTGAGCACCACCGTACATGTCGAGAGCCGAGCAGATGACCTGATCGGACTTGCTGAGTCCGCCACTCAGGGAACGGTGGGCACGAAGGAGATCCAGGATCGTCCGATCCTGCGTTCGGGAGAGGTGTTGGAGACGGTCCCCGGCGTGATCATCACGCAACACGCCGGAGGCGGTAAGGCCAATCAATACTTCCTTCGTGGCTTCAATCTGGACCACGGCACGGACTTTGCCAACTTCCTCGACGGTATGCCACTCAACCTAACCTCGCACGCGCACGGCGAGGGGTACTCGGACATGAACGTCGTTATTCCGGAGTTTGTACAGCGGGTGGATTTTCGGAAGGGGCCTTATTACGCGGATATCGGCAACTATGGCTCGGCTGGATCGGCCAATGTAGTTTTTTTCAAGACGCTCCCTCAAGACTTCTTCAAGGTTGAAGGCGGCATGTATGGCTATGGGCGGGCCGTTGCCGGCGGATCGCACAAAGTCGGCTCGGGCAATTTGTTGTACGGAGGGGAGGTCTATCACGATGACGGCCCATGGACACATCCGGACAAGTACTACAAGTTCAACGGCATTCTGACTTACAGCCAAGGCGGAGACGGGGACGGCTTCAGCATCACCGCCCGCGGTTACCGCGGACAATGGCACTCGAGCGATCAAATCGCCGCCAACGCCGTGGCCCTGGTGGGTTTCTTCGGAACACTCAACCCGACCGACGGCGGCCATTCCCAACGTTACAGCTTACAGGCCGAATGGCATCGCCGGTGGGCAAGCTCCGAGACGAAAATCACCGCCTACGGTTTTTACTACGATCTCGATTTGTTCTCCGATTTCACCTATTTCCTGACGGACCCGGTTCGTGGCGACCAATTCGCGCAGCAGGATCGACGTTGGATAGCTGGGATCGATGCTCGGCATACGATCTCCGGCGAGTGGTTTGGCCGGAGAGTAGAAAACGCCTTCGGCCTGCAGGTCCGTAACGACTGGATCACCAACGGTCTTTACCAGTCGGAAGACCGTGTGCGCGTCGACAAGACTGATTTCTCGACCGGCAACACCTTGCCCGCGACTACTGACGCGAATCATCTGACCGACACGCAAGTAGGTTTCTATGCGGAGAACAAAATCCAGTGGGCGGAGAAATTCCGCACGGTGGCAGCGCTACGCGGGGACCTGGAGCACTTTGACGTTACCAACTTGCTTACCACAGCCAATTCCGGCACGGCCACCAAGGCGGTGCCTAGCCCGAAGCTGAGTCTGATCTTCGGCCCGTGGGCCAATACTGAGGTTTACGTACAGGGTGGCTTCGGCTTTCACAGCAATGACGGCCGAGGCACAACCCAAAGGATTGAACCGATTTCGGGGGAGAATCCTTTCCCGAACGTGCCCGCTACGCCGATCCCTCCGCTGATCCCAACCAAAGGCGCAGAAGCCGGCATACGCACGTTGGCCCTGCCGCATCTGCAAAGCACGCTTTCGTTCTGGTATCTCCACAGCGCTTCCGAACTCCAGCAGGCAGGCGACACCGGAGGCACGACTGCCTCGCGACAGCCGAGCGACCGCTATGGCGTCGAGTGGGCGAACTACTATACTCCGCTGGAGCATCTAGCCTTTGATTTCGACCTGGCAACGTCCAGAGCTCTTTTTACCGAAGTTGACGAAGACGATGCGGCGCCGGACAGTCCGGGCGGCAGGCGTGTTCCCGAGGCGGTGGGGTTGGTAATTGCGACGGGTGTCACGCTGCAAGACCTCAAAGGCTTCTGGACGAGCTTGCGCCTGCGCTACTTTGGCCCGCGTGATCTAACTTCCGACGGAATCTTTCGCTCGAAGGCAACGGCCTTGCTCAATGGAGAGGTCGGTTATCAATTCAACGAGAAGTGGGGACTCTCAGTCGAGTTCCTGAACTTGCTAAACCGCAGAGACCACGATATCGACTACGCTTACCAATCCCGGATAACGCCGGCCGCCGCGTCGGCGTTCACGGACGTGTTCCATCCCGTCGAGCCGTTTCAGGTGCGATTCGGACTTAGGCGGAGTTTTTGATGAATACACCTGCTTTCCACGGAGGATGTTGGTAGGTCCCCATACCACTAGTTTTTCGCCTGTGACGACCAGGCCGCGCTTTTAGACCCGCAAACGGACTGTACTCGCCAATGGCGGATATCAGCCTGCTTTTGTCATTTACGCCAAGCGCTCCGGTGCAGAGAATTGGATCCGCATCTGTACGCGTCGTTAGGACAAGGAAATGCAGCGCGGCACCAAACTTTACGGTACTGTTGAAACAATAGTGGCAGAGAGGACGTCTTATGATTGCTGGGAAACTTCAACCCAAGGTGACGCACGCTGCAGCGCTCGCAGCCATAACTGCTTCGCTGTTGATGTCGGCCTGCAGTGGCTCAGGCAACCGTGAAGTCAACGCACAGATGGCGTGTGCGGCACTGTCCGGGAAAACCATCGGGGGAGCGACCCTCACGACGGCCGTCATCCCGGCCAGTCCATCTGCGCCGACATACTGCAAGGTCAACGGCACTCTTGCGCCTGCGCTGAACTTTGAAATTCGCCTGCCCGACAAATGGAAGGGAAAGCTCTACTATGCCGGAGGTGGCGGCTACGACGGAGTCATGACGGAAGTAGTCGTGCCACCGCTTATGCAGGGGTATGCGGAAGTCGTCAGCGATTCCGGTCATCAGGGAGACGGAATGTCAGCTGCTTTTGCATTGAACGATACCTTCGCCGCCCAGCTTTTCGGGAGTCTCTCCGTGCCAACGGTCATGTCGACAGCTCTCAAAACCGTGACAGCGGCTTATGGTGTGCCGCCAGCTAAATCCTATTTTGAAGGCTGTTCCAACGGAGGACGGGAAGCATTGATGGCTGTGCAGCGAAATCCGAACCTTTTTGATGGCGTCATTGCTCGCTCACCTGGGTACAACTGGGTGGGCTTCATGGGCGCGTTCAACCGCGCAGCGAAAGCGTTGGCTGCTCCCGGGGGAGCGTTTACTCGCGCTAAAACGGCGCTACTGGCAAAGCATGTGCGAGAGGCCTGCGACGGACTCGATGGGATTGTCGACGGTATTGTCGCGAGTCCCGCAATGTGCACGGCAAAGGTCATGAACGTTACGGCTTTGCGTTGTCCAGGGGGTGCCGATACCGGAGACACCTGCCTTTCCGATGCGCAACTCGCAGTCGTCAAATCATGGACGACCGACGCGGTATTTACCGGCAGTAACACCTACCGCAGCAGGGGATATAACCTGACGGGCAACGAAGACGATCCAGGAGCTTTTGGGATATGGGTTTCTGGCGATGGTGACGTCAAAAAAGCCGGACAGTACATGTTCCAGGATACTTCCGTGAAATACGTCCTCGCGCGTGATCCCAACGCCGACTCACTGAAGTACACCTGGGATAAAAATCAGAGCGCACTTTATTCAATGGCAGCGCTCAATGACGCAACGCAAACCGATATCCGTCCGTTCCTCAATAGCGGCGGCAAGTTGATTGTATGGCACGGCGGGTCTGACATGGCCCTCAGCGTCAACTCGACCATCGAGTATATGGCGAATGTAGAGAAGTCTGTCGGTGCGACGAGCGCAGCTGCGTCAACTCGGCTCTACGTGGCGCCCGGAGTGAATCACTGTGAAGGAGGAGCAGGGCCAGACCATACCGACCTGCTCACGGCTTTGGACCAGTGGGTAACGAAGGGTATCGCTCCATCCACTTTGACGGCAGAGAAGTTGGATGCGAACGGAGCGGTAACGCGAGCGATGCCGTTGTGTCAATATCCGCAGTATCCCAAATATACCGGGCCCGCCAACGATATGGCGGCTGCCATGTTGGCGACGAGCTACACCTGCACGTCACCCTGAGCGCAACCAAGTTTTCAGGTGGCGGTCGGAAGGTTTTTGATCAGGCCCTTATTGGTAATGAGATAGTGGTCCTTATTCAACTAGTGAATAAATCAGATCAGTTCGGGATGATCCGGAGGCTTACCAGGGAAGGTTTGGCAGGCACCGCGTTTTCGACGGTTGTTGTTAGCAGGAGTTGAAAATACGGCGGCACGGTTCGATGGTCAGGCGAGAGATTCTGCAGGGCCTGGTGTAGTTCAGCCATGCGTTCTGGATTGATCAGATATTCCATTGCTGCCTGAGATCCCTGAGTGTAGATGCCATAGACCAACAGCACTCGGCGGTTTTTTGTCTCATTGGGAAGCATGAGGACGAGAGCATAGTCGCGCGTCAGTTGATTTGATAGAGGGTCGAATTCCGGCTTGTAGACAGGCTGCTCTCCTGACTGAGGATTCTTATTGAGAATCACTCCGCTTTGAAAGTGAAATCCCTGAAGGTTCAAGAAGACCCTTCCACTCCAAGCCTGATTTCCCCCGAGGAGAATTGAGTTTTGTCCCTTAATCTCATCGAGATTCACTAGACGTGACTGTTGCACGCGGCACTTCTGGCCGACACTAGAGAACATCTCGCAAAGCTCGACCACTCCCAGAGTTTCGCCAACTGAAGTGAAATCGGTCAGGCTCGGAACAAACAGAAACCGCTTCAATTCGTGGAAGTGAATGGTGTCTCGAAACTCAGGAAAATCGGACTTGGCGATCTCATGGCCGCGAGTCAGCGTTTGCTGACTGTCCCCTTCATGTGCTGCGCGGAGCAAAGGATGATTAGGAATCGTGATCAACGGCGGATCGAGGGGTGAGAGAAATGGCTCCCAAAACCACTGCAGGCTCTCAGGTAACGCCTGGGATTGAACGTGCGATTGCAGGGTCTGCTGTTTTGCCCTCTGGTTTACCACCAGGATCGCGAGCACCACGCAAAGACCGCTCAACAGGACGATCGCCACCCAGGAAAGCTGACTCGACTTTCGTTGCACACCAGCCTGCGAGCCGCCCGCAGAGCTCTCGAAATCCGTTTGCTCGCCCGGGCTCCGTTTGAACTGTGGCACGTAGTGCCCCGGCGGTAAATCCATGCGGATCAGATTGCTCTTGCCCTCTTCCGCGTAATACTTCTTCAGGAGTTGGCGGATTTCATGCGCCTGCACTCTTACGATCGGATTCTGTTGTGGGTCAAAGTCGACCCCCCGTTCATAGGCCTCGACCCCGATTAAATACTCGTTCAACTTCTGGCCTTCCCCCGAGAAAGTCTGTTCGGCGACAAATTCGAGGAAACGCGACTTCTTGGGGGAGTTCTTAAAGTACTTGCTCTCCAATACTCGGTGGAGTTCCTGCCGTTTTTCGAGAACGGAAATTAGCGATGCTGCGGGATTTTGCAGGGAAGCCATCTCATCATTCAAGTGCACATTCGCGCAGGGCAGCGAAGCCGCAGCAAAATGCTAGCTATTATCGATCATTCTCAAACCCAAAGTCGAGAAACCCCTGCACTCGGTCAAACTAACCGTTAGTTACCGTTAGTCCTGTTAAATCCTCGCACCTCCGCTTGGCAGCGCGCCAACACGGGACTCGTCCTGCCCGTATCTCTTTGCCAAAGAAAGCAGATGTTCACTGCAAATCGGGTGCCAGCGTTTGAAGTTGGCGTATTGTGGCATGCCAGGAATAGATGCCCTAAGTAGTTGAAAATAGATTGGTTAAACCATTCAAATAACGTTGCTTAACGCTCATTACCTAGGAGGAACGCTGTCTCCAATGATAGAAGATGGCTTCGATTTCGAAAGGAGGAGGACTGTTCAGATGTTCCAAAGCCGACGGTCAACCGTCCTGGGCCTCTCCTTTCTTTTAGTTACTTGCGTTCTCCTAACGCAAGCCGTCAGTCAGGAACTGATCGCCACCAAGCGGTGGAAGCACCCCGTTCTGACGATTCACTCAGACGGCGCCCACGAAAACAAGTACGGATTCGAAGGCGGCAGGGTGCTGAAACTCAAGAATGCATACCACCTGTTCACGTCAGAAATGGTTGGAGAACCCCATTGGGTGAAGATGAAACTGGCGCACTGGAGCAGCCCGGATCGTCTCCGCTGGACCCGGGTCTCGACCGTAGCAGAGTCGACGGGCGACTTCACGGGCAAAGATCCGCGAGCTGCTTTGTGGTCCCCGCTGCCAGTCTACGACCCTCGGGAAGGGCGCTGGAATCTCTTTTACGTTGCCTACCAGGCGGCGCCAGACACGAGTGATCGCTGGCTTACCAATCACGAAGGGCGCATCTGGCGAGCTGTCTCGACGGTGCCGGGCGAGGATGGGGTCGGCGGCCCATACAAAGATGTCGGAATCATCCTGCAGCGAGGGCCAGATTCGGATTCATGGGAGGGGTTGCAGGGAACGGACTCGTTCTTTCCCTACGAGGTGGGCGATCGCTGGTTTGCGATCTACGGGAGCGCGCACACGGAAAAATTACCGATCTCGTTGTGGCAGGTAGGCCTTGCCCGTGCCGACCATTTGGCTGGGCCGTGGACGCGCTGCACGGAAATGAATCCCCTGAAAATCGAACAGCGTTTCATGGAGAATCCGATTGTGACGTCGCTGAGCGACGGGACTTACGTCGCCGTCTACGACACCGATTCCCCGCATGCAATCGGGTACACGTTCTCGTCCGATGGGATGCACTGGTCGGAGGGGAAGGAGTTGGTTGTACAGGAAGGCAAGGGCACTTGGGCGGCCGAAGTGCGGACACCACTAGGGCTGATCCCGGAAGGAGAGGATCGCTTCACGCTGTTTTACACGGCCAACGAAAAGATCTCCGGCGCAAAGACTGACGGTTACGGGATCAATTCGACTCCGGGGTCAATGGGCCTGGTTGAGGTTGTCTTGAAACGAACGAGGCACGGAAGTAACGGTGTGCACTGAAACATCGACGCCGTAAATCGTGACGGGTTCGAGGCGATATGTGACAGGAGATGCTCATGAAGATTCGCGACTTTGGCTTGAAAGTGATTCCGCCTCTCTCACTCTTGTTACTCATGTTCTTTCCTTTTACATGGTGTGCCGCCCAGGGAAGCTTCGGCACTTTCCGCGGTGTTGTTACCGACAGCTCCGGGGCGATGATTTCCGGTGCGGCGGTATCGGCGCGCAATCAGGCGACCGGACTGTTGCAATCAGCAGAGAGCGACTCCGACGGGAGCTTTATCCTGAGCCATTTGCCACCCGGCACGTATACGGTGAGCGCGACGAAGGCTGGATTCAAGATGCTGACGCGTCCAGACCTGATTCTGAATCTCGATCAGCAAATCGAACTGGATCTCGCGCTCTCAGTCGGGGCGACCGCAGAGTCGGTTACAGTGACTTCCTCGACGCCGGTGTTGCAGACGCACAGCGTCGATACCGGACAAGTGATTGAGACGAGCGAAATCCTGGATCTCCCCCTCGCAGGCAGAGATTTCAAGGATTTGGTTTTCTTGACGCCCGGAGTCATTCACGGCGCCGGAGGCAATGGCGACAATATTTCAGTGAATGGACAGCGCGAGTTTGCCAACTCCGTCGTTTTGAACGGCATTGAGGTTACGGGGAATCGGAACAACGATTCGAGCATCACTCCAAGCGTTGATGCGATGCAGGAATTTAAGATCGTGACTTCGGGTTATTCGGCGGAGTTCGGGCGGGCGGCCGGCGGAGTCGTTCTGCTGCAAACCAAGTCCGGCTCGAATGCATATCACGGCGACGCGTATTTCTTCTACCGTCCGAAGCAGACGGCGGCGGCCGACTACTTTGCCACTAGCCCGACGAACCTGCATCACGACAACTTCGGCGGGACGTTCGGCGGACCGATCGTCCATGACAAGACTCAATTCTTTGTGTCATACGAAGCCAACCGACTGGGAAGTAATAACGGCTATGTCAACTCGATTCCACCGACGAACCAGATCAATTTCCTGCCCAATGGCGACGTCGACATGTCCGGAGTGCTCGATCCCAACACAGGCAATCCCATTCCGATTTTTGACCCAGACTTCTATGCTCAGAATTTCTACTCGCAGCAGTTTGCTGGAAATATTATTCCCGCGGACCGGGTCAGCCCGGCGGGAAAAGCGGTGCTGCAGAATTTCTTCCCCGTTCCGACGATGGAAGGCACAAACTTCGGTTGGTATGGCAACAGCATTTACAACAATACATACGGCTACAACGGAGACAACGTCGATGTCCGCGTAGACCATACGTTGTCTGAGAAAGATCGGCTCGCGGCGGAGTATCACTTCGCCAGATTTCACTCCACGCAGAGCGATCCGTTCCAGGGTACGATTCCCGTCGCGGGCGCTGGCGGAACCGACACCGGCGACAATACGCATGTGAAGAATCAGGCATTCTCACTGGGATGGACGCGCTTGATCAAGCCGACGGTGGTGAGTGACCTGCATTTCGGATTCAACAATTTTGCGTTGTCGCAGTTGACGCTGCTCGACGGGCAGAGCACGTCCGATGAATTTGGCCTGGGGAACATCAACTTGCCGGCGTTTCCCGCAAGCCAGGGCTTGCCTTACATCTATCTGGGAACTGGCTATGTGACCGGTGGTTCGAGCTACAAGCCGCTTACTTTTCTGGATCGCAACTACCAGTTCACGTACACGCTATCGGTTACCCGGAAGGATCATCAGTTCAAGTTCGGCGGTGAGTATCGAAACCTGAGTTCGCGTCCGTACTTTTCGTTATTTCCTACCGGGTTTCAGTATTACGCGGGTGCGTATTCCTACGTAAATTTCACTAGCGATCCCACATATTCTTTTTACGACCCGTCAGCCGCGTTTCCGACCGGCGGGTCGGACCTCGCCGATCTGCTGTTGGGATTGCCGTACACCGTCAACATGGGCCTGCAGTTGACGAATCCGGAGACCAAGAGCTGGGAACTTCACGGCTTCTTCGAAGACGAATGGAAAGCGCTGCCGCGCCTGTCTGTGTTTTACGGGGTGCGATACGAATATCAGAATCCGTACTACGAAGCGAACAACAACACTTCGAATTACGATCCTACAACGAACACGATTCTGCTAGGCGGGCGAGGCGGAAATTCCTCAGCGCTGGTGAAAGCCGACAAAAACAATTTTGGACCGAGAGTTGGATTGTCGTTCGAGATCAATAAGAAAACGGTGCTCCGCACCGGCTATGGCATTTACTACTCACCAGAGAATGATGCGCGCAGCGACGTGCTCACCAAGAACTACCCCTTTAACAACCAGCAACTGTTTTTCAACGACATAAACGCGTTCTACTCGACAGGATTCCCCACGTACCAACTGGAGGCCGGTGTTCCTCGTGATACGGAGTTGCACGTGCCGTCGAACGCTTCGTCAATTGACGTTTCCACGATTGCAAACTCAAAATCGCAATCCGTGTTTTATGTCGATCCGAACTTTCGTACGGGATATTCCCAGCTCTACAACCTGACGCTGCAGCGGGAAATCTTTGCCAATACCAGCCTCGAAGTGGCGTACGTCGGATCGCAGGGGCGCAAGCTGTCTTATGCGGTCGGCGATATCAATGTGAATAACACGATTACCGACCAACTGGGTCACATCGAAGCGCAATATGCGGTGGGCAACAGCAACTACAACTCCATGCAGGTCAAACTGAACAAGCGGTATGCCAATCATACGAGCCTGCTGCTGGCTTACACGTATGGTCGCAGCATTGATAACGGGCCGGCGCCGTTCAACCTGGGACGCAATCACGATGCGCCGCAGAATCCTTTCAACCTGGCGGCAGAGCGGGCCGTATCAAGCAACGACATAGCGCACAACTTCACAGGCAGCGGGATCTATGAGTTGCCCTTCGGCCGCAAGCAACGCTTCCTGGCGGATGCGGGCACGCTGGAGAATGCGATTCTGGGAGGATGGCAACTGAACGGAATTATCCGGGCTCGCAGCGGCCTACCTTACAATATCGTGCTGAATGGGAACGATCAGAACTATCCCGGTCGGCGACCGGATCTGGTGGGCGATCCGAGGCTGGATCATCCGACGTATGGACTGAACGGGCAGTTCTTCAATCCAGATGCGTTTGCGGCACCGGCCTGTACGGACCCGCATTGTCCGGGCACGTTGGGACGTAACGCCTATTTCGGGCCGGGCTACGTGAGCATCGATGCTTCTCTCTTCAAAACTCTGCAGATCAAAGAACGCGCTTCGCTACAGGTCCGCGTCGAAGCGTACAACCTGTTGAACCATCCATCTTTCGGCAATCCCGATGCTGATTTCACGCAGTCCAACACATTTGGGAAAGTGCTCGGTACATCGAGCGGAGCGCGCCAGTTACAGTTCGCATTGAAGTTGAACTTCTAAGACTTCGCGTATTCAGACACCCTGCGTCAGGTGCAGGGCTGAAGGTATGGCTAGGGGACATGGGGAGATTCGAGCGATCGTGGCGCCGGCATTCCTGCAAAGCGGGGAATGCCAAGTGCCGTGCGAAGTGCGAGTCCGAGGCCGACCGGCTCAAGTACGCCTCCCCACCTTTTCGAAAGTTGGCCGTCAGGATTGAGCAAAGCGGTTTCGGCGAAGTACGGAACATCGGTTACGAGCTCAGCTACGGCAATTCCGTCCTCCCCAAGCCTCCAATCCGCCTCAAGTGCAGCGCGTTGTTCCGCGGGGCAGCGGCACAGGACCGTGATTTGCAGCGAATTTCGTCCATATTGCAGTGCCTGGCTCCGCAAAAGCATCAGCTTGCCAACCGCGGCACTCGGGATGACATCGCCAGTTATCTCAGGTATCGCCGCAACCAGTTTCCATGCTCCGCGCGAGCCGGAAGCTGCGAGGCTCCGCGCCCAAGCGGGGGCCGCAATTCCAGCGAGATCCTGCTTTTCCGCGACTTTGAATCCCTTATGGGTAACTGCATTCCGTCCACTCTCAAAAGCACCTTTAAGGTCCGCAGAAACCGTGCGGCTCGAAGTGGCATCGATCACGTTCTGATCGAAGACAATATTGCGAGCATTGAGATCGGCTCCGGCCTGAATTACGGCATAGTCGCCCGGCGGGTCGAAGTAGATCGAGTTCTCTTCGATGCGGACTCCGTCGATCGAACCACCATCCCATGTGGAAAAGAAGATCGCTCCCTGGCGCTGGCTGAGTCGCGGGCTCAGTCCATTTCTGATACACAGGTTCCCCCGCACCAGGCTTCCAATCGTCGTCGGCGAATACGCGCCGAAGACCGACACACAGTAGCCCTGGGTATCGTGCCCGTAGTTGTTGAGCACAGAGTTGTCTTTGTTCCAGAAGTCGATATCGAAGGCGCCGCCATCGACTCCGGGGCTGTCGGTCAGAAAGGCCTCGTTGTTTTGAACGATGCAGCGGACGCAGGCCCAGGTCCATATCGCGTTGGGCGTTCCGATGCTTTCCGTTTCCTGCATGCCAGTGTGCCAGGCCACGGAATGTTCGATCAGACCGTCCGTAACTCGAAACAACACGATGCCATCTCCTTGGACATCGTGCACCATCGAGTTTCGAATCACGACGCGATTGGTTTGCTGGGAGCCGTCGGAACCCGAAACCAGTATGCCCGCCCACAGGGCTGTGTCATAGGCGAGGACGCCGTCGATCAGCACATCGTCGAAGCCGGCTGCGGGGTTCGTAGCATGGACAACCACCAAACCGCTTTCCTTGCTCTTGACCTTATCGGTGAATGTGCCTACGCCGTGCACAGTGAGATTGCGCAAGACCAAGTGTTGCACCAAACCCTTGGTCGCTACGGCTCGAATGCCGTAGAGGCGGGAGCCGCTGACGTCCAGCGCGTCAATCTCCCAGTGTTGTTGGTCACGGAGTTCCACGGCGGCATCATCTTCTTCGGTCGCTTCGATTCGAGGACGCGGACCGGAACCATAACTGCTGATTCGAATCGGCGCCGAGTCCGACCCCGAGCCTCTTGGAACGAGCGTGCCATGACAGACTGTGCCGCGGCGGAACAGAACCTGATCTCCGGGTTGCAGCGTGAGCGAATTCAGTTCCGCCAGCGAATGCAGAATTGCGACCGCGTCCTGCGCGGTATTCTGGTCGCCCGCAGTACAGTCAACTCGCCACACCTTCGGAGACGAGGAAGCGTATCCCAGCGAAGCACACGCTCCCAGGAACAAAACGGCAACCAACTGCATCGTCATGCGTTTGTTGAGACCGAGATCAAGCAAGGGCAAGAGTTTGGTTTCCTCGAGTCGGACATGCCGTTCCATCGGAAACGAAGGGCCGGTGGAAAGGCATATGCGATGGAATGCCGAAGCTGCCAATTTCGGACCTTAACATACTATTTCCTATGCACGTTTTCTAGCGACTTAGGGGTTCGTCATGCGTAGGTCGGCGGCTTGTGGCCTCTACTGCTTCATCATCGTTGCGGTCATCGCTACGAGAGCGCAGGAATCAAGCCCGGTCGAGATAAAGATCAATTGGAAAAGCTCCGGCGTGGTGAATCGCACAACTCTGACGCTTCAAGCCGTGGAAAATCCCTTTCTGCGCCGCGGCTCGGCATCCCATGACAATGCGTGGCAATCGATGCGCGATCTGCGTGCTTCGTATGCACGGCTCGCGCTCTGGTATCCCTACCCTCGGTTGAGCGTCGCGGAGATATCCCCTCCCACAGCCGTCCAAACCTATTGGGACTTCTCCGGAATGGATCCCCTGGTCGAAGATTTTTTTTCCGTCGTGAATGGTCGACCCACGGTGCTGTGTCTCTCCACCATACCCCAGTGGATGTTTGCTGGAACCGACCCTCCTCCGCTCGTACCTCCTGATCCAAATGTCACGGTGTGGAACTATGAGCAGGGAACCGCGCTGCGGGATTCCAGTCTGCGAGAGATTTCGGACTACTATGAGCGTCTCGCACGCTGGTACACGAAGGGCGGTTTCCGCGACGAACTGGGCGTTTGGCATTCCTCAGGCCATCATTACAAGCCGGCGTACTGGGAAGTATTCAACGAACCGGAATACGAGCACAACTTCAACGCTACCGAGTACACAAAAATCTACGATGCGATCACCAGCCGGTTGCACCATGTCGACAGCCATCTTAAGTTCACCGGCGCCTCGCTCGCCGTTCCCGACCAGGGTGAGGAGTTCTTCAAGTATTTTCTCGATCACTCGCACCACGCGCCCCACACACGTCTTGACGCAATCTCATATCACTTTTATGCGCTTGAGAAGCAACCGGAGGCGATTGAGACAGAGGCGCCGAACTTCTTTGCCCAGGCCGATCATTTTCTGTCTACGGTAAGCAAGATCGAAGGGATTCGGAAGCAGCTGTCACCTAGCACCCAAACCCAGATTAACGAAACCGGCTGCATCGCGGCGAGCGATCAGGGGGAAGGACCGGAGAAGATGTCAGGCGCAAGCATCCCGCCTTCATATTGGAACCTGTGCGCCGCAATCTTCGCCTATGTTGCGAGTAACCTGTCCAGGGCAGGCATTGATGTGGTTGGGGCATCTCAGCTGATGGGTCATCCAGGACAATTCCCTAGTGTTTCCCTGCTGGACTGGACGACGGGGCTGCCCAATGCCCGCTACGACTCGCTGAAATTGCTGATCGCCAATCTTTCCCCCGGAGAACGACTCGTCGATCGTGATGTTAACACTCCGGAATTTTATGCTTTGCCCATCCGGACTCGCGATGGCCGCCGTCAAGTTCTTTTGGTCAACAAAACTCCGCACGACGTACATGTAGAGTTCGTAGGCGACGCGGTGCAGCAACTGGAATACGTGGATGCAGCATCGACCGGCGTACAGACCCGCGGCAGTTTGACCTCAAACCGCGTTGTCCTGGGCGCCTCTGCAGTTATGTTTGTACGCTTGAGGCAAAACGCACAATGAGCGAACCCTTGCTTTCTACGAAGTCGACACGGAATTTCTCGGCTCGCAGTCTGTTCTTTGTGATTTTTGCGTTTGCGATAAGCGCCGCACAAGAGAAAGCCCGCTCGGAGCCCTTCTTCTTACAGAATGGCGACCGGGTTTTGTTCTACGGCGACAGCATCACGGCGCAGCGCTACTACACGCGGGATGTTGAGGATTTTGTTCTCACTCGCTATCCGGAACTGAAGGTGGACTTCTTCAATGCCGGAGTCCCTGGGGACACGGTTTATGGCGGATACACGGGCGATACTGCGAAACGGTTGCAACGGGACGTGTACCCGATCATGCCCACGGTAGTAACCGTGATGCTGGGGATGAACGATCCGGGGTATGTGCCATTTGACGAGCACATCTTGGACGTTTTCAAAACTGGCTATACGACCCTGATCGCCGACCTGACGAACAGGCTTCCGCAGGTCCGCCTCACGCTGATCGCATCATCGCCTTACGACGAAGTCACGCATGGGACAGATTTTCCGGGGCTGAGCCAGACAGTTCAACGGTACGGCATGTTCGTGAAGCAGTTGGCGCACGAGCGCCATGAGAGATTCGCCAACTTCAATGATGCACTCGACGCTGTACTACACGCAGCAGTGAGGGAGAACAAGAGCTACGCCGCACTGCTGATTCCCGATCGAATCCATCCCTCGGAGACAGCTCAATGGGTGATGGCCCAGGAATTGATGCAAACGTGGCATGCCTCGCCGGAGGTCAGCCGAGTGGAACTCGATGCCGCACTCGGAAAAGTCAGTGCGACACGCAATGCCGATGTTTCCCAAGTTGAACTCACATCGAGTGGAATCAGTTGGGCAGAGTTGGAGCACGCGCTGCCGCTACCGTTCTCTAATGACAATCCAATGTTGCAGTTCACGCGACAGGCGGCCAATCTGGAGGCCTTAGATCAGGAGATCCTCCAGGTGCGTGGACTTGTAGCATCGCGATACAACCTGAAGATCGATGACAAATCAGTGGCCGAACTGACACGGGATCAACTGACGAACGGCGTGAACCTGGCATTGCTGTCGACGCCGATGTTGGATCAGGCGAACGGAATCGACTGGCTGGAAGAGCGAAAAACGAAGCTGGACGCGGCGCGTTTCTCGCTGGAGGGAGAAATGCCGTCCACGCCTGGAGGGCTGGAGGCCGCAAGAACGCTCCGATCGGCAGAAGAACAGGTCACGGCCGAGCAACGCGAAAAGGCGCAGCCGAAGTCCCACAGGTTCGCACTCGTAGCGATTGGCCGGAGTCAGTAGTGCAGGTGGCGGTCGGAGAGGCTTTGACGAGGCACCTTATAGGGAAGAACGTATTAGTAAGAAAAGGTGGCGGATCCCCGGCGATCGCTCCGGCCGTGCAACTCCCGAAACAGCATGGGAGTCATACCAAAGCGGCGATCAAAAGCTTTCGATAGCTGCGCGCCGGTCAGATAGCCGACCTTCGCGGCGATCTCCTTGAGTGTCATGCCCGCCGCCAGGTAAACGCGTGTCTGATCGAGCCGCAAGGTCTCGACGAAGCGTGCCGGCGACACGCCGATGCTACGAGTGAAATTTCTTTGGAACGTACGCTCCGACATCGAAACGCGCGCGGCGAGCCTCGGCACTTCTAACGGCGCATCCAGATTCTCGCGAATCCAGTCGATCAGATCTGCGAAGGGCGCCTCCGCATGACTTTGGGCACTCAGCACCGGACTGAATTGAGATTGGTATCCCGGACGTCTCGCGTACAAAACGAGGCGTTTGGCAATGGCGTTGGCGACTGTGTCCCCCAAGTCCGAGGCCACCATTGCTAGACTCATGTCGATTCCAGTGGTAACTCCAGCTGATGTCCACAACCGGCCATCATTGACAAATAGCGCGTTCGCGTCGATATGCGCCTCGGGGCAGAGTTCTGCCAACTCCGAACAGACTGACCAGTGTGTAGCTGCCCGCTTGCCAGCGAGCAGGCCGAAATGCGCCAGGGCAAATGTGCCCGTGCAGACGGAGCCGTATCGGCGCGCTTTAGTGCTTGCCGAGACGACCCATTGTCGGACCGATCTGTCGGCCACCAACATTCTCAGACCGGAGGCATCGCCTCCTGCGATCAGCAAGGTATCGATCGCTCGCGGCGACAGCCCTTTTAGCGGTTTGCTGACAAGAGCCACCGCGCTGTTGGTCTGGATAGTGCCACCCTTGGAGGAAAGTATGTGGACACTGTAGTGCGTTTTTCCGGAAGCATGGTTGCCCGCCTCGAACACCATCGCCGGTCCGCTGACATCGAGCACCTGGCAGCCGGGGAAGGCGAGAATGGCGACGTTGCGAGGCTTTGGCATTGGCGGATATTAACCTACTATTGGCATTTACGCCAAATTACCCTACTGCAACAATCAATAAGCCGACCGCTGGTTTTCTATAAAGAGGATGCGAGTTATGAACGAGAGTGGTATATCGAGGCGCTCTTTTGCCCAGAGGATTGGTTCAGCATTCGCGGCGTCCGCTCTCTTTGAGACTGGTTTTGCGCAGCAACAGCACTTCCAACCTACGGCGGCGGAAAATGACGCCGATGTTGCGGCTCATGAAAAATCCCGCCTTCAAATTGGCATGCTCTTATATCCTGGTCTGAGCGCTCTCGATCTCGTCGGACCACACCCTTTCTTTGCGGAACTGTCGAACAGCCAAGTCCATTTGCTTTGGAAAGACAAAGAGCCCGTTGTCTCGTCACTGGGATACAGCATTGTTCCGACCACCTCGATCAAGGACTGTCCCCATGACCTTGATGTCGTGTTTGTGCCTGGCGGTACGTCGGGCACATTCGCGATGATGGATGACGACGAGATTTTGTCGTTCCTCGCTGATCGAAGCAGCCGCGCACGCTATGTGACGAGTGTCTGCACCGGGTCACTGATCCTTGGGGCCGCCGGGCTCCTAAAGGGCTACCAGGCGACATCTCATTGGAGGTTTCGCGACATTCTTCCGATGTTCGGTGCGGCGCCCGTCGAGGAGCGTGTGGTCACGGATCGCAATCGCATTACGGGCGGCGGCGTGACCGCCGGAATTGATTTCGGGCTCGTAATCGCGTCGCGCCTTCGCGGTCGCCAGGCAGCGGAAGTATTGCAGCTCTATAACGAATACGACCCACATCCACCATTCGCAGCGGGAACGCCAGCCCTCGCCCCCTCGGCGACCAAGGATGTTGCCGATCGCGCGCTGGCCTCGGCGTATGACCAAGGTCGAGCCGCTGCTGCGCGCGCCCGCGAACGCCGGCATCTGGGCTAAACTGCCTGTTTCGCTTGCTTGCTCAGTATCACATTGCTCTATAGATTTTCTGGCTGCGGAAGGTTGCGGTCCGCTTTCACTGTGCATCCCCGGAATGGCGGAGATTATCGCGCGGGTTGAGCAAACTCTGTCAAGGCGCGTGCCCGCGATAGCGGCGACCTTCGGTCGGCCTTGACAGAGTTTGCGCCCGCGCTATGCTGCCATTATCCGGGGCAAGCAGGTTTTTAAAGGCTGATTCCGAGACCCATACCGTGCTCTTGTTGTGCTTTAGAGATTTCCTGCTGGGTCGCAATTCTCTGATCTGTGCCGTTCTGTGGCCCCTGCGCAGTTTGTTTCGAAATATCGTGACCGAGAGCGATGGGCAGCCTCTCTCGGTCATTGGTGAAGATTCGAGCATCCAACGCTCCACGGGAAACGCTCACGTACGCCATTCGGTTATTGAGCAGGTCTTTGGCAGCCAGTTCAGTGTCCACATGAATTAGCACTCGGCCCGCGGTTTGTCCCTGGCTGGAGTGGCTCGTCATCGCATAGCCGTAGTCCAGATGAGGGTGCTTATTGGAATCGATTTGGAGTGTGCGGCCGGAGTCCATCTTCAAGCTCAACCGCCCGGCCCCGTCGAAGCCCCTAATTACCCCCAATTCGCGATTTGCAATTTTCAGGTCGTTGGCGGGCGCGGTAAATTGAATGCGGTCGCCAACGGAAAACCTTCGTACCTCCTCGCGGAAGACGGACACCCCGCGCTGTCGCCGAGGATCGTATGTGCGCTCGGTTCCGTCCTGTAGCCGCACGGTGAGCCGGTTGCCGGGGGCATCAATCCTCCGCACATGCGCGTACTGGCCTTTTCCAATTCCGGTCTCCTTCGATGCGCGGGAGTAGCGCAGAATATCGTCTACTTCGTACTTCGCTGCCCACGTGCGGTCAGCCCTGGTGAGTTCCTGGCGCGGAACTAGCGTTCGGATTGGGTACTCTTCGCCTCTGACCAAGCCGTTGCCTTGTAGTTCGAAGTGAATGCGTTCATTAATCTCCATTCGGGAGCGATTGTCCGGGGACACCACTAACGTGTTCTCCGGCGACTTCGCATACTCTTTTGCGATAGCCGAGATACGCTCATTATGTCCGCGAATTTCATCGAGCCGGCCCTGCTGATCAAGATTCTGAATAGCCTCCTGAACATGGCCACGTGCAAGCTGCTCCACCACCTGTTTCAGCTCGGGGTCCTTCTGCCGCACGATTTGTTCCAGCTTCACCGTCTTCATGCCAGCATCTTGCAGTTGTGAGAAGGGGCGCCCAGCCTCGACGGCTTCGTGCTGTCGCCGATCCCCGACCAATAAGACTCGATCATTCGGGCGTAGCCGCTCGATGAACTCATGCAATTGCCGCGTGGAAGCGAGCGAAGACTCGTCGAGCACGTACAGCCGTTTCTCACCTGTGTCGGGCTGCTGTCCGCGTGCCAAATGTTTCTGTAGAGTCGAAGTCTCGATGCCAGCTTCGCCGAGCTTCTGCGCTGCTCGGGAGGTGGGGGCGAACCCTTCTATTCTGTAGCCATCAAACTCGGCACCTTCTCGGATGACAGCCAGGGTGGTGGTCTTTCCCGCGCCGGCAA
>Ga0335085_10002325_pt1 | contig 35954 bp, 31 predicted proteins | sample Lox_Sample_45_FD_206712 | JGI IMG/M metagenome (GOLD analysis project Ga0335085, IMG submission 206712) | Soil microbial communities from Loxahatchee National Wildlife Refuge, Florida, United States - Lox_Sample_4.5 | ecosystem: Environmental > Terrestrial > Soil > Wetlands | place: USA... | reverse complement strand
CTTTGACCAGCTCCATCCGGACCAACTCAAGCGCCGACTGGTCAAACGTCTGCAAGGGCTCGGATACCAAGTCACCCTAGTCCCAAGCCCGCAGTCCCCTTAGGGGCAGAGATTTTCGAAGGAATAGCGGAGGCGGCTGGTTCAGGGGGTTGTCTGTGGAGAAACGGCCGGTCGCAGGACCCGGAGGATCTGCGCGCTGGCTCGCTGGCGGGCATCGTACACTTCCAGGCGAAACTTGATATCACTGCCCGTGGGCGTGTAGAGCACACTGCCCGAGGAGAGCTGGAGCTTATCCAACAGGAGCCGCTTCTCCGCCGGTCCATCGAGAATCGAGAGCACACCGCGCACCGCGCGCGCGATTTCGGGAGCCGCCGGGTTCCAGGTCAGCACCAGGCCTCCGGAATCGCCGGAATCCGATTCCACCTGTAGCCCGAGCAGACCCGTAGCGTTGGCGGAGGCGGCCACATCCTCGCGTGTCTGGCGCGGCGCGCTCAGATACCGGATCGCGGAAATCACTAGGGCCGCCGTCGATAGTATGATCACAGCGAGACGCAGGACCAGGCCGCGCCACGGAGCGCGCGGCGGGGGCGGAGACACGCCGGGATTTACTGACGTTTCGGCATCGGGCGCCGGCCCCAGCGCCGCCTTCAGCGAACTGCATTCGGAATTGATCCGGCCATCCTCCCAAACGAAAAAGCCGGCGGTGCAGGCCTCCGCGCCGGTCGCCACCTCTACCAGCATGAATACGCTGGATGGCTCGGTGAAATAGCTTTCGATCAGGGACAGATCGGCAGCGGCCAGCGACAGGGTATTGCGGGTGTGCGAACGAAAGTAGCCCACCACCTGCCGCGACTGGGAGTCACAACCGGCCAGGGCGGCGCGCAGCAGCGCGGACTCGAATTGCAGAACGTCCTGCCCGGAAAGAGAGTAAAACGGCCCGTCCGCGTAAGAACACGGCACAGGTACGAAGTCTTCTATAAAGGGGCAGGTCGTCTCCGTAGCGTCTTCGACGTGTCCCAGCAGGATGCCGCCGATCTCACGAGCGCCACCGGGGGATTCCAAGCCTTGGAGAACCTGTGCTTGCAGACGGCCGGCCATCGCGGCATCCAGATAGATCCGCACACACCGGCCGGTAAGTTCCCAGTCGTAATAATGCGCAAGGTTGCTGTTCTCCGGGCTACCGGGCGCGCTCATGCGCTGAGTTTCTCAAGAAACAGGGCCAAAATCAATGTTTCCTGAAAATGTCCGGCATACTGCTGCATCAGAATGGTAGGCACGAGGATCTCCGATGAATTCACAAGAACAGCCGGGCCAGCCCCTGTATCTGGACGATATGCACGTCGGCCAGCGCTTCATATCCGATGCTTATCGCATGGAATCAGGCCGCATGCTGGAGTTTGCCGCGGAGTTCGATCCGCAGCCCTTTCATCTGGACGCTGCCGCGGCTGAGGTGAGCGTCTTTCGCGGATTGGCGGCCAGCGGCTGGCACACGGCCGCCGTGGCGATGCGCCTCATGGTCACCGGGGGATTACCCCTGGCTGCCGGCATCATCGGGTTGGGCGGCGAGATCGCCTGGCCCCGGCCAACGCGCGCCGGCGATATGCTGCACGTGGAAAGCGAAATCGTGGAGATCTCGCCGTCGCGCTCAAAGCCGAACCAGGGCGTGATCACCGTAAAGAGCAGTATGTTGAACCAGGAGGGGCAGGCCGTGTATGTATTCACGGCGAAGATCCTGGCCTTTGCACGCCCCGGTGTACACTGATCCATACGGCGAAAACGTGCCGTCATTGAGGGGGCGATCCATGCGCGCATTATCCGCCGTCGTCGGAGTGACATTGATATCCGCGGCTGCTGCCATCGGGGCATCTTCGGGCGGCGGAGGCAGAACGCTCCTTTACGTTGACAACAGCCTGGGTGACGACATCACGGTCATCGACGCCGGCACGCTTAGAGTGGTGGACACCATAAGAGTCGGGAAGCAGCCCCACGGCCTCTGCGCGCCGGCGGATGGGCGCCGCCTTCTTGTCACCGTGGAGAGTGACAACAGCCTGAAGACCATCGAGACCGGCACCGGCAAGATTCTCGACTCCGTTCCATTGGACGGCAGACCCAATGAGTGCGCTGCCACACCGGACGGCCGCTATGTCGGCATACCGATCCGCAACCGCGATCGCGTGGAGATCTTCGACACCCGGGTGAAAAAGATAGTCAAGGTACTGCCTGTCAAGTCGCCGCATAACTGCTTCAACGCCGGCAGCAACGATCGCCTGTATGTGTCCTCCATGGGCGGCCATGAAATCGACTTGATCGATTTGCGTGCGATGAGCTTCGCGGCGAGAATTCCCACCGGCGGCATCCCGCGTCCCTATGCGGTTTCCACCGACGAAAAGACCCTGTATACCGCGCTGACCAATCTGCACGGATTCGCCATCGCCGATATTCCCGGCCGCAAAGTGATCGCCCGGGTGGAACTGCCGCCGGCGCCGCCGCTCGCCTGTCCCCTGGAGGTGAACACTCCCACGCACGGTCTGGCACTGACCCCGGATGACGGACAACTCTGGGTCACCAGCCTGGCCGACAGCGGCGTTTATGTTTACGATGTAGCCGCCAGGAAGATTTCGCCGATGATCCACGTGGGCAAGTGTCCCAACTGGATCGCCTTTTCTCCCGAGGGCCGGTACGGCGCGGTGAGCAACAGCGATAGCGACGACTGCTCCATCATCGACACTCACACGCGCCGCGAAGTGGCGCGGCTGAAGGTCGGGCGCGGGCCCAAGCGCGTTTTATTTGTCCACGTGCCCGCGAATTAGATTTCCGCCCGCTTACTGCGATCCGCCGCCCGTTCCGGCTTCCTGATTGGCCATGCCGCCGGTGGGCGTAAGTAGCCCGCCGTCGGCCACCATCACCGCGCCCGTAATGAATGAAGCCAGATCGCTGGCCAGGAAGGCGATCACGCGGGCGATTTCCTCCGGCTCTCCCAGGCGTCCGAACACAGAGAGTTTGCGGCAGACGTCCAGAACCCGCTCCGGGTCGTCGTCGAGCGACGAGGCCCAGCGCAGCATCGGCGTATCGATGGCGCCGGGACATACGCAGTTGACGCGGATATTATTCGCCGCAAAATCCACGGCCATCGACCGCGCCAGGCCGACCAGCGCATGCTTGCTGGTCACGTAGGCCATGGAATTCCGCTGCGCGGTCATCGATTGCACCGATCCCACCACCACGATCGACCCGCCGCCGCGCCGGATCATGTGCGGGATGGCGGACCGGGATGCCAGGAAGGCGCTGCGCACATTGGCATTCATCACCTCGTCCCAACCCGCTTCCGACGTGGTGACGGCTGTACCGTAGCGCTGGATGCCGGCGACGTTGGCCAGCACATCCAGGCCGCCCATGCGTGCGGCGGCCTGCTCGATGGCCGTTTCCACCTGCGCTCCGGCCGTGAGATCGACGGGAAAGAACACCGCGTCGAACCCGGCGGCGCGAAGAGACGCCGCGGTTTCCTCTCCGCCCCGCTCATCGCGGTCCAGGATGGCCACCGTGCCCTGTCGCGAGGCGAATTCGCGCGCCGCGGCCCGGCCGATGCCGGAGGCGCCGCCTGTCACCACAATGGCTTTTCCCGTATAGTCCATGCCCGCACACTAACACGGCGCGAGACACCCTTGTCCGGGTTATGATTGTTCATGCCATTCACCCGTCGAAAGTGGCTGTCGCAATGCGTCGCGGCCACCGCGGCTTCCGGTATCGCGGCGGCCCAGAGGTATGCACAAGACGCAGTGCGGTCCGCCGCGCCGCCAGCGTTCCAGTCGTTCGATGCGGCCACCGGCGCGGAGATTGCAGCGCTGACATCTCAGATCATCCCCTCCGATGACGGTCCAGGGGCCAGAGAAGCCGGCGTCGTCTATTTCATCGACCGCGCGCTCGGCACCTTCGACGCCGATCGGCGGCAGGCGTACCAGCGCGGCCTGGCCGCCGTGCAGAAGAAACGCCGGGAACTGTTCCCCCAATCGAGTAGTATCGCCACGCTGCCGCCCGCCGGACAGATGGAACTGATCCGGGCCATCGAGCACACCGGCTTCTTCGCCTTGCTGCGCAAGCACACGGTCTACGGCTTCCTGGGCGACCCGAGCTATGGCGGCAATCGCGGCGGTGTCGGGTGGAAGTGGGTCGGCTTTGAGAATCGCATGTCCTATCAGCCGCCTTTCGGCTATTACGACGCGCAGGCGAAAGGCGGCGAATAATGCCCGGCGCGACGTTCCAGCCATCGGAGGCGGTCGATTTTCTGGTGATCGGGGCCGGCGCGGCCGGCGGGGTCGTCGCGAAAGAACTATCCGCGGCCGGCTTCCGCGTGGTGGTGCTGGAGCAGGGTCCTTACCTGCACGAAAAAGACTACACGCACGACGAGGTCAAATACACCTACCAGGCGGGTCTGACCAACGACCCCAAGACTCAGCCGATCACCTATCGCAAGAACGAATCGGAAACCGCACAGCCGCGCAAGGCCATCGAGTACGGACGGCAGGTCGGCGGCGGCAGCGTCCACTTCACCGCCAACTACTGGCGCTTTCACGAGAGCGATTTCCGGGAGCGCAGCTTATACGGCGCCGTACCCGGCACGGGACTGGCGGATTGGCCGATCCAATACGCGGACCTGGAGCCCTACTACACGAAGGCGGAATACGAATTGGGCATCTCCGGGCTGGCGGGCGCCAATCCGTTCGAAGCCCCCCGCTCCAAACCATATCCGCTGCCGCCCATGCCGGTGAAGTCGTCGGGCGTGCTCTTCGAGCGGGCGGCCCGGAAGTTGGGACTGCATCCCTATCCGGCGCCGGTGGCCATCCTGTCGCAACCCTATCGCGGCCGGGCGGCGTGCGTTCACTGCGGCTTCTGCGAGTCGTTCGGTTGCGAGATGGGCGCCAAGTCGAGCACCCTGGTGACCGTAATTCGAGCCGCCGAGAAGACCGGACGCTGCGAGATTCGTCCCGATTCTTATGTGCGCAAGATCGAGACCGACGCCCGCGGGCGCGTGGCGGGCGCGGTCTATTTCGATTCGCGGCGGCGCGAGATTCTGCAGCGCGCCAAGGCCATGGTGCTGTGCGCCAACGGCGTCGAGACGGCGCGCCTGCTGCTTTTATCCCAATCGAAAGCATTCCCCCACGGCCTGGCGAACTCCAGCGGACTGGTCGGCCGGTACCTGATGTGGGACAACGGGGCCTTCGCCAGCGGGCTGTTCGATCATCCGTTGAACGAATACAAGAGCATCCAGGCCACCCGCGTGCTCCACGACTATTACGAAGCGGATCCGAAGCGCGGCTTCTACGGCGGGGGCGGAATCGATGCGCGCTTCGACTACTATCCGGCCAGCTTTGCCCTGTCCGGCCTGCCGGACAGCGCACCCAAGTGGGGCGCGGAGTACAAGCAGGCGTTGCGAACGTACTTCACTCACACGATGGGGCTCCTGTCCCACAGCTCCTCACTCCCCCAGGAGCGCAACTATATCTCGCTCGATCCGGTGGTCAGGGATGCCTGGGGCCTGCCCGCCGTACGCGTCACTTTCGACTTCCATCCGGACGATCTCGCCACCATGCGGTGGCTGCTGGCGAAGCAGGTCGAGATTCTGGAAACCGCGGGCGCGAAGAAGATCTGGACCATGGGTTTTTCGATCGAGGACAACATGCCGTCGCGGCATCTGATGGGGACCTGCCGCATGGGCAACCATCCGCAGCGTTCGGTCGTCGACCGCTTCCACCGCGCCCATGACGTGCCGAACCTGCTCATCGTCGACGGCAGCAGTTTCGTCACTTCCGCCCGGCAGCAGCCGACGGCCACCATCCAGGCCCTGGCGTACCGCGCCGCGGATTTTGCCATCCAGGCCGCCAAGCGCGGAGAACTCGGCTGAGCGGAAGCACCGGTTCATTTCGCTAACCAGAGCAGGGGAGCTACACCGGCGAGGGCCAGCGCCACCAGCAGGCAAAGGCTCCGGATGCCGGTGGCGCGATCGGACAGCGAATACGCGTAGATGCCTTTCACCAGGTTGTTGCTGGCCGCCGCGATCAGAATCGCGGCGCACGCAACGTAAAGCTGCGTGGTCGTCCCGGCCGACTGGGTCATCCCCATAATGAACGGGTCCACGTCCGTGCATCCCATGATCAGCGCCAATGTGTAGACACCAGCGCGACCGAGGTATGTGACCACCAGGTGGGTGGTGACCAGCATCGCCAGGAACAAGGCGCCGAAGAAGAAAGCCGCGCGCAATTCCAATGGATTGTTCGGTTCGAATTGGCGGGCGACGCTTCCGGATTTGCCGTCGGGAAGGCGGGTCCAGATCCAGCCCAAGCCTATGCCTAAGCCCGCCAGGGCCAGGAACGGGACCCACAACACCTGCATCAAACTCCGATTGAACAGCGTCACCAAACCGGCCAGGCGCAGGTACATGACGCCCGAGGCGATCAGTGTGCTGCCGGAGAACAGGTGCGGACGGACCTCCTGCTTGGCCCGCCGGGCCATCACAATGGTGGTCACGGTGGAAGAGTAGGCGCCGCCCAGCAGGGCAGCCAGAAGCACACCACCCTTCCCTTTGGTGACCTTTTGAATCACGTAACTGCCGTAGGAGACGCTGCTGACCGCTACCACCACCAGCCACGCCTTGGATGGATTGATCGCAAACGGTCCGAACTCCCGGTTCGGCAGCACCGGAAGAATCACGGCCGAGAGCAGCAGGAACTTGGTAAAGGTCAGGATCTCGCCGGGAGGAACGCGGTTCGTCAAGCCTTCAAGCCCGTCCTTGAGTTCCAGCAGCAGCATGCTGGCCACGCTGATGGTGGTGGCGATCCAGAATTGTTCGCGGTATACCAGCGCGCCGGCGAGATAGGTGGTTAAGGCCGACATTTCGGTGGTGAAGCCGGCCGACCCCACGGTCCCCACCTTGTGTTGATACGAGAGCATCAGGAATCCGCCGATCACGGCGAAACCGGCCGCCACCCCCAGCAGTTGTCCGCCGGACAACAGCGCCACGGCATAACCGATCAGGCCGATCAGGGGAAACGTTCGCACGCCCCCGAACGAGTGCTGCCCGGCACCGACGCGATGCTCTTCCCGTTCCAGCCCGGTCAGGAACGATAGGAACAGGACCAGTACGATCTTGGCGCCTTCCGGCGGTAGAGCCCGATAAAAATCCAGCACGGTTCGGACCCATTATATTTCCCGGCTTCGATGTGTGGCGCGGAGTCAGTCCCCCGGGCCGCGCTGGGAACAGCCGGAACACGGGCCGTACACCCGCAGTTGCGGCGCGTAGGAAGGAGTCACCGAAGTCGGCGATCCGGAGCTGGGCACGAACACCTTGCCGTCGGCAATCGTCGGAATCGTGAACTTGGTCGCAAACCAATAGTCCGTGCTCGCCCATAGCAGCGTACTGACATTCGTAGCGTCCATGGCGTACAACGCGCCGGTCTTCCCGCTGCCCACGGCGGCGACCGGCAGGACAGCCCACAGGATTCCGTTGCTGTCGCCATTTGCCGAGAGGGCCAGGCCTCCTCCCGGATAATTCGGCGAGTTCACGATGCCTTGATGGGCATCCAGCCTGAATTGATTGGACGAAGTGTCGAAGTCCCACACCCGCAAGGAGTCTCCCCAGGCCCAGGTGTAAAAGACAGGGCTGGCGCTGGTGCGCGGCCAAAAGACCATGCTATGCACCTCGTAGCAGCCGGATTGTCCAGGCCCGGCGCCACAGCCCGCGGAGCTCGCGTTGAACGTCTGGATTGCCCCCGTATTCTCGCTGGTGAGTCCTCCGAGGTGCGCCCGGTTCAGGACGTACGCCTTGCCGGTTTTCCCGGCGATCAGCATCAATTGCTGGGCTGTGGCGTTGGGGCTGGTGAACAGAAACATGCCGGCATCCCCCAGGTCCAGGTCAAGCTGGTTCAGCGCGGTGTAGTTGGAAGGCGTGAATGAATCTTTGACCGCCCCCGTGCTATCCAGCCGCAACACCGATTCGCCCCAGTTGCCTGTACCCGTGCCGCCGTATCCGCCATTGCCGGTCACCACGTAGATTCCGCGGGCATCCAGGGCCGGTCCGCGGCCGGACATCCAGATGCCGCCGCCCCGGCCGCACAGATTCAGGGGCGGTGTCTCGCTGGAACACGGCGGCCCGCTCTGCGTCGCATTAGAGGTCGTGTTGAAAATCAGCGTCTGTGTGAAAGCGGTTCCGGTATAGCGATATCCGAAGAGCCACCCGTGATAAGGTTGGACAGCTTCCTGGCCGCTGCGCGTCCCAAAGCCCACCAGGATCGTCGCGTTGGCGGTCAGTTCCAGCAGGGCCGGCCGCTGCAACTGTTCCGCCGGCATGAACGGGATACACGGCGGCGGCACCTCGGTTCCATTCCACGCCGTGCATGGCGTCGATTGCGAATTGTCGCCGGTTCCGGCCACGGCGCCCTGTATCGCGATCCGAGCGTCCTCTTTACCCGTCAGCAGATCGAGGGCATGGAGGGCGAAGCCGCGGCTGCCGCTCTGGCTCGACAGACTGACCACGAAGATCGTCTTGGAGTTGGTGTCGATCACCGGTGTGCTCAGAATCCCCATCTGCATACCGAGATTGGCCGGGGTGCCCAGCGATGCGTGCCACAACGCCGGCTGCGGCGTGTCCCCATCGAAAGCGTAGACGGAGTCGTTCATGGTGGCCACAAATACCACGTTGTGAACGCTTCCGTTGATGGTCAGGCCGGGAACGTAAAGCGGTTGCGCCCACATGTCTCCGTCAACCGGCTGGGTGAAAAGCAAACCAAACGTGCCGGGCGAAACATTTGCCGGCATCAGGATCGTCTCTTGCAGGTTCGCGCCGCTGCGATTGTTGTCGTACTGTCCCGTCAGCACGCCTTGCAGATTCTGGGACCAGGCTGCCAACGGGATACAGGCCAGAAACAGGCACTTCAACCGGACCGGCGCGACGGACCCAATTGTGCGTTGCATCACACTAGCATAGGCAGAGATTTCCGTTTTGTCACCATCCATTTGGATGGTTTTTGAAACCCGGGACTTGCCGGCGCCATGGCCGCCGGCCGGTAGAATAGCAGGAATGATCTACGACGTTGCCGTGATCGGCGCCGGCGTCTTCGGCTCCTGGACCGCGTATCTTCTGCGCGCGTCCGGAAGAAGCGTGGCGCTGGTGGATGCGTACGGCCCAGGCAACTCCCGCTCCAGCTCCGGCGGCGAATCGCGTATCATCCGCATGGGCTACGGCGCCGACCAGATCTATACCCGCTCGGCGATGCGGTCCCTGGCATTGTGGCGCCAATTCTGCGAAACTACCGGCCACGCGATCTTCCACCAAACGGGCGTCCTGTGGACCGCGGCGCCAGGCGACGCCTACACGCAGCAGACGCGGCGCGTTCTGGAGCATTGCGGCGTGAAATTCGACGTGCTGCAGACCGCGGATCTCGCCACGCGCTTCCCGCAGATGCGGTTCGCGCCGGGCACCTGGGGCATCTTCGAACCGGAAAGCGGCGCGCTGATGGCCCGGCGCGCGGTGGCGGCGGTGACATCGGAAGGCGTGGGCGCCGGCGTCAGTTTTCTGCACGCAGCCGTCGCCGCCCCCGCGGGCGCAGGCAAACTGTCCAGCGTGCGTACGGCGGCTGGCGGCGAGATTCGCGCAGGAGCGTTCGTATTCGCCTGCGGCGCCTGGCTGGGCCGGATATTTCCGCAACTGTTCAGCAAACGCATCGAGCCGACCCGCCAGGAGGCGTTCTTCTTCGGCGCCCCGCCCGGCGACCCCCGGTTCGCCGCGCCCGCCATGCCGGTGTGGATCGACTTCAGCGATCCGCGCGGACCCTACGGGTTTCCCGATCTGGAAAACCGGGGCGTCAAGATCGCGCTGGATCAGCACGGCCCGCGCGTCGACCCCGAGACGCTCGACCGTGTGCCGTCCACCGAGGGCTTGGCCGCCGCGCGCGTATACCTGGGCGGACGCTTCCCCGCGCTACGGCACGCGCCGTTGCTGGAGGCCCGCGTCTGCCAATATGAAAACACCTCCAATGGCGATTTTCTGGTTGACCGGCATCCGGACTTCGACAATGTGTGGCTGGTGGGTGGCGGATCCGGCCACGGTTTCAAGCATGCTCCCGCCGTCGGGGAGAGTGCTGCCGCGCAAATCCTGGGAGCCGGCGGCACTGAACCGCGCTACTCGCTGGCCAGCAAGCAGGAAACCCACCATCGCACCGTGTACTGAAGCCGCCGCGCCTGCGTTGCGCGCGGACCAGCCTTGGCGCCGCGCTATCATAAAGATAAAGTGCGTTACTTTCTTCGCCGCGGCCAGCCGCCGGTGTCGCGTATTCTGCTGGTCGAAAGCGGCTCCCGGCTGCTCATCGAACGGGCGCTCGCCAGCTTACGCCGGACTTACGGGGAACTGCCGGTCGATCTGGTCACCTGTTTCGGCGGCGCGCCCGAAGGGATCGCCACCGTCTACCGCGTGGCGGATTATCGCGGCCCCCAGGGCCGCGCGGCGCTGTATCGCGCACTCCGAGTCCGTCAGCACTCCATCATGGGCATGGTTTGTTCCGCCGAGCCGATCATGACCAAGTGGAAGTGGGCGCTGGCGGCGCGGCTGCCCGTGAAGGTATTCATCATCAACGAGAACGCCGATTATTTCTGGCTCGACCGCGGCAACTGGCGCGCCCTCCGGCACTTCATGTTGTTTCGCGCGGGACTCACCGGGTCCGGCGCTGTCCGCACCCTGGGCCGGCTCCTGGCATTTCCATTTACTCTGTTGTATCTGTTACTCTACGCATCCATCGTGCACACTCGGCGTCGATGGCGGAGGGCTATCCATGAAAGCTATCCAGGTTAGAGAGATCGGCGGTCCGGAGAAACTGGAGTTAGTCGAAATCGCCAAGCCGGCTCCCGGACCCGGGCAGGCGCTGGTGAAGATCGCCGCTGCCGGCGTCAACTTCATCGATGTGTACTTCCGCATCGGCTTGTATAAGGTGGATTTTCCGATTACCTTGGGGTCGGAAGGCGCGGGCGTGGTGGAATCGGCGGGCCCCGGCGTTGCCGGCCTGGCGCCCGGAGACCGTGTGGCTTACGCCATGGTGCGCGGATCGTACGCCGAGTATGCCGTGGTTCCCGCCGCCCAGTTGGTGAAGATCCCGGATGCTCTGGACTTCCGGCACGCTGCCGCCGCCATGTTGCAGGGCATGACGGCGCACTACCTGACGCATTCCACATTCCCGTTGAAAGCCGGCGATAGCTGCCTGGTCCACGCCGCCGCCGGAGGCGCGGGCCTCCTGCTCGTGCAGATGGCCCGCCGCATCGGTGCGCGGGTCTTTGGCACGGTTTCCACGGAAGCCAAAGCTCGTCTGGCCCGCGAGGCCGGCGCCGAAGAAGTCATTCTCTACCAGGAGCAGGACTTCGAAGCCGAGGTGAAGCGGTTCACCGACGGCCGCGGCGTGGACGTGGTCTACGACTCGGTGGGCGCCACCACTTTCGCCAAAAGCCTGAACTGTCTCCGTCCGCGCGGCACGCTGGCGCTCTTCGGCCAGTCCAGCGGTCCCGTGCCGGCGTTCGATCCGAATATCCTGAACGCTAAGGGCTCGCTCTTTCTGACTCGTCCCAGCCTGGCGCACCACTGTCTCACGCGCGAAGAACTGCTTTGGCGCGCGGGCGACGTGTTGGGCTGGGTGGCCTCCAACGAGTTGAAGATCCGCGTGGACCGCGCTTATGCGCTCGCCGAAGCCGCACAGGCGCATCGCGATCTGGAAGGCCGCCGCACAGCCGGCAAGCTGCTGTTGATTCCCTAGTTAACGGCATGAGCACGCAAGCGAGGTTGACGCTATCTTCGGTCCTGGTCATGACCGCGATCGTCGCCATCATTTCCGTGCTCGATCTGGGCTATGAGATGGACGCGCAGTTCAAGGCGACTCTGGCCCATGCCGAACTGTTGCGGCGCGTCGTATCCAAGATGGTGGTGGAAACGCTGAACCGCGACCGGTTGCATGCCTGGCGCCAGGCTCTGCGCGATGCCCCCAATCTGGAGAGCGGCCTGACCGACGTCATGAGCGCCTCGCACGCCTTGCTGGAGATCGCCGTCTGCGATAGCGATGACCGCGTCCTGGTGGACAGCGACCCCAAGTCCGACGGTAAGATCTTTCCGAAATACGAGGATTTCAAGCCGATCGTCAACGACACCAACTGGTTCCAAAAAGTCAGGATCCTCAACGGGCAGAAGTCGTACCAGCTCGAACAGGGGCTGGGACAGCCCGGCAAACCCGAGATCTACGTTCGCGTGGTGATCTATCCGGGCTTCATTAAAGCTCTGGACATCGTGCCTACGTTGAAGAAGAGTGCCAGCGTGGCGCTGGCTTCGGTGGCCGGAGCGCTCTGCATTACGCTACTGTTCTCGTTTATCGCCTTTCGGCCGTTAGGCCGGCTGGGCAATCTGCTCGACATGGTGGCCAAAGGCGAGTACGATCCCAAGGACCTGGTTCCGGTTTCGCGCATGGGCGCCGACGAGTTCGGCATTATGGCTTCCAAGGTCAGCCTGCTCGGCCAACAACTCCGCGGCGCGCAATTCGACATCTCCGATCTGCGCGGCAACTTCGAGCGGTTGCTCGATCAACTGGAAGACGCCGTCCTGATGTTCGGCCGCGACCGGCGCCTGGTGGTCGCCTCTGGCGCCGTCGAGAAATTTCTGGGCCGGATGCGCGCGGACCTGGCGGGCCTGGCCTTGCCGGAAGTCTTCCCCCCTAACACCCCGCTGGGGCTGATGCTGGCACAAGCGGCCCAGACCGGCCGTCCGGTCGGCAATCGGCGGGTACCCATTACCCGCGGCGATGGCTCCTCGTTCGTGGTGCTGCTGTCGGTGGACATCCTGGAACCGCTCAACACCGGCACCAACCCGGGCCGCGGCACCGGGCTGCTGGTGCGTTTACGGGATCCCGAGGCGGCGCGTCAGGTCGGCCGCCAATTGCAAACAGCAGATCGTGACTCGGCGATCAGCCGCATTACCAGCGGCGTGGCGCACGAAGTCAAGAATCCGTTGAATGCCATACTGATGCACGTTGAGGTGGCGCGCATGAAACTGGCGCGCGAGGACACCAATGTCGCGCCGGAGATGGACATCATCTCGCGGGAGATTCTGCGCCTCGACCGGGTGGTCAAAACTTTCCTGGATTTCACGCGGCCGGTCGAACTCCACCCCGTGGACGTTTCGCTCGATTCGTTCGTCCGCGAGATCGTGGAATTGGCCGGCCCGCAAGCCTCCGCAGCGGGAATCCGCGTGGCGCTCGAGGACGAATCCGATGCGGCGCATATCCGCGTCGACGTGGACCTGATGAAACAGGCGATTCTGAACGTGGTGGTTAACGCGATCCAGGCCATGCCCAACGGTGGCGATCTGCGCCTGGAGTGCGCGGTGCGCGAGGAGATGGCTGAAATTCGCATCAGCGACACGGGCGTGGGCATTCCCCCGCAACTGCGGGACAAGATCTTCCGGCTGTACTACACCACCAAACCGGAAGGCTCCGGGATCGGGCTGGCCATGGCTTTCCGTATCGTACAACTGCACGACGGTACCATCGACTTCACCAGCGAGCAGGGCACGGGCACTACCTTCGTCGTTCGCCTGCCCGTCTCGGTTTAGTCGTCCGATAGGGTCAGATGCCCAAATGCGCTCTGCGTGGAATTCCCCAATTGTCCGCCAAACTCCACCGAAAGACCTTGCTCATCTTAGACTTAGCCTCTGGTACGGCAATTGCGTCACCACCATCGAACCCTATGGCTTACGTAATCACCGATACTTGCACAAAAGACGAGTTGTGCGTCGAAGCTTGCCCGGTCGACTGCATTCATCCGAAGAAAGACGAAGCCGGCTTCGAAGAAGCCAAGCACCTGTACGTGGAGCCCGACGATTGCATCGATTGCGGCGCCTGCGTCCCGGTTTGCCCCACTAACTCCGTCTTTCCGCTGGACGAGTTGCCCCCGGACCTGGCGCACTTCGCCGCGGAAAACGCCGCCCACTACGGCAAGAATTAACCGGCGCCCGCCAAACGAACTGAAGCCTGGTGCGTCAGGTGTCGTATGCGTACCCTGCTTCAGATCACATTCGCTATCTCTGTGTCCGCCTCGCTCTTCGCCCAGGCGCCCGGATTGAGCCTGCCGCCCAGCGGCAATAATCAGAAGGCTTCGGTCAGTCAATTCATCGGTCCGGTCCAGATCACCATCGACTACTCCAGCCCAGCCGTTCACGGACTCAACGGGGTAGACCGGCGCGGCCAGATCTGGGGCAAACTGGTGCCCTACGGCATGACGGATCTCGGCTTTGACGGCGGCAAACCCAGTCCGTGGCGTGGCGGCGCAAACGAGAACACGGTCTTCACCGTGTCCGACCCGGTGATGATTGAAGGCCAAGCGCTAGCCGCCGGAAAGTACGGGCTGCACTTCATCCCGGGCGCGGACGAATGGACCGTCATCTTCTCCAAAGACTCCGATGCCTGGGGCAGCTTCTTCTATAACGAGAGCCACGACGCCCTGCGCGTCAAGGTCAAGCCCGCCAAGCACGAATACCGCGAATGGCTGACCTATGAATTCCCCGTGCGCCGCCCTTCGGAGGCCACTGCCGAGATGCAATGGGAAGAACTTGCCGTGCCGTGGCAAATCAAGGTCGAAAATGTCGATGAGCTGTACTACACGAAAATCCAGCAGCAATTAACCAGCGCGTTCGGCTTCAATTTGCCTTATTACGATGCCGCGGCCCAGTTCTGCGTGCGGCAAGGCATCCACCTGGACCAGGCACTGAACTGGGCGGATCTGGCGATCAGCATGCCGTTCATCGGTCAGGCGAACTTCGACACTCTGAGCACGAAGGCGCTGGTGCTTTCCAAAATGGGCCGGGATGCGGAGGCCGAGAAGATCATGCAAACGGCCATCCACCACCCTTCGGCAACGGCCGTACAGATACATCAGTACGGCCGCCAGTTACTTACCGCCGGCAAGAAGCAGGAAGCGCTGGAAGTCTTCAAACTGAATGCCGAACGGAATGGCGAGGCCTGGCCCACGAACGTCGGGCTGGCCCGCGGCTATATGGCGGTCGGGGACTACCAGAAGGCGCTGGAGTACGCTCGAAAGGCGGCGGCGCAGGCGCCGGACAATCAGAACAAACAGAATCTGGAAGCTATGGTCAGGTCCCTGGAGGACGGCAAACCTTACGCCAACTAAGGTCGCCCAACGCCCCGGTATTTGAACTTGTCGATGCCCAGCCGGCGAATCCGGAACTCCAGCGTGGAGGCCGGGAGTCCCAGGCGCCGCGCCGCACCTCGCGCACCCGCCACGCGCCCGCGCGACACTCGCAGCGCCGCCTCGATGGCCTGCCGTTCCTCGGCGTCCAGATGCTTCCCTATGCCGCCGCTCGTGCCGCCCGGCAACAGATCGCGCTCCACCCGCAGCGTCCCGTTGCGGGACAGAATCACGGCGCGCTCCACGATGTTCTCCAGTTCACGCACGTTGCCGGGCCACCCGTAGGCTTCGAGTTGGGCCATGCTGCGCCGGTCGATGCGCGCGATCGGCCGCGCCAGACGCTCGCCGTGCCTGGCGGCGAAGTGCGCGATCAGCAGCGGAATATCGGCCGGCCGGTCGCGCAGCGCCGGCATGCGGATGGGGAAGACGTTCAACCGGTAGAACAGATCGTTTCGGAATCGTCCGGCGTGCACCTCGGCCGCCAGGTCGCGATTGGTGGCCGCCACCAGGCGCACGTCCACGCGCACGGTCTGGTTCCCGCCTAAGCGCTCGAATTCCCGCTGTTGCAGCACCCGCAGCAGCAGCACCTGCATCTCGGCCGGCAGTTCGCCGATCTCGTCCAGGAACAGGGTGCCGCCGTGCGCCTGCTCGAAGCGTCCTTTGCGCCTCTCCGACGCGCCCGTAAAGGCGCCGCGCTCGTGCCCGAATAATTCCGAGGCCAATAACGTGGCCGGGATGGCCGAGCAATTCACCTGGACCAGGGGTCCCTTTGCGCGCGCCGAGCGGCGGTGAATGGCGCGCGCGATCAGTTCCTTACCGGTGCCGGTTTCGCCCGTGATCAGCACCGAAGCGTCCGTGGGCGCCACCTGCTCGACGGCTTCCAGCACCGCGCGCAATTCCGGTGAATTACCGATGATGTCTTCAAACCAGGGGGCCTGCCCCAACTGGGCCCGTAGAGCGATATTCTCGGCCGCGAGCTGGTCGCGCAGCCGCTGGATCTCCTCGTTGGCCAAAGCATTGGAAACCGCCACGGCCACCGCGCGCGAGACACCCGACAGCACCGCCTTCTGTTCCGCGGTGAGGACGGTGGGTTCGTTTCGCGAAAATACCGCGGTGCCGATCAGACTGCCGCGGACGATCAGCGGCGCGGCCGCATAAGACCGCACGCCGCCGTGCGCCAGGTAAAACTCGTGTTCGTACCAGTCCGTCTTGGCCATGAGATCGGCTACGGCATTCACGTTTCCGGGTCCCCACTCGGTGACGGTATCGTAAGGAATCAGCCGGTGGCCGGGCCAGCGGAGCGGTATCGGAAGCTGCCCCATCTTGTGCATCGTCTCGCGCGCCCCGGGCTGCGGCGACGCGCCCACGATATGCATGGCGTACAGATCGTGACGCCCGCCCTCGAACGAAACGATGCCGATGGCCTGGAAGGGCACGACCGGCGCCACCACCTCCGCCACGGCCGCCAGCACGCCCGAGAGATCGCGCTCCACGCTTACCGCCTCCCAGACCCGCAGGATGAGCGCCCTGCGTTCGCGTTCGCCCGGATTACCGGCCATCTCATCCAAAATAACAGAATTTCCGCAGGCCTGTGAATTCGCAGAAACTTGCGAATACTGATGGAGCGCGAGGTGACGGCAGGCCCCAGTTTCAACTACTTGCCGATTGGCCCCCGCATTGCCATCCTCCGGGTCGTGCCCTGGAGATCAGCCGCGCATCATGAATCGGCGAACAATCGGCATTCGCCGGTAACATTCGGCAATTGGCCGAAAACTGCTGTAAGCGCTCACAGCGCCGGACGTACTCTCGAATCAGGCAAGTTATGTTGAGGTATCTGCCACTTATTCTGAAAAACAGCCTGCGCAACCGCAAGCGAACCGGGCTGACGATCGCCAGCATCGCGGTGTCGTTCTGTCTGCTCGGTTTTCTGTTAGCGATGTATCGAGTGTTGTTCTATGGCGCGGACCCCACGCCGGCGCAAGCCTTACGGTTGATAACACACCATCGCGTGTCACTGGCGCAGCCCATGCCGGCGTCTTACGAGGCGAAAATCGCCAGCGTGCCGGGCGTGAAGGCGGTCACCAGTTGGCAGTGGTTCGGGGGCGTGTACAAGGACGCGCGCGACCCCAAGAATTTCTTCATGCGCATGGCCGCCGAGCCGGACAAAGTCTTCCAGATCTTCTCGGAAGTGCAGATAGCGGGCGATCAGAAGGCCGCATTCCAGCACGACCGCGCCGGCTGCATCGCGGCCAAGGCGCTGGCGGACCGATTGGGCTGGAAACTGGGACAGCGCATCGCCATCATGGGTGACATCTTCCCCGTCAACCTGGAACTTACCCTGGACGGTATCTTCGATACGCCGGACCATGTCGAGATGCTGATCTTCAATCACGACTATCTGCGCGAGAGCCTGCCGCCGGGGATCCGCGATATCGTCAGCGCCTTTCTGGTGCAGGCGGAAACGCCCTTGGATGTGCCGAAGGTGGCGCGCGCCATCGACACCATGTTCGATAACTCGCCGGCGCCCACTAAGTCGGAATCCGAGCGGCAGTTTCAACTTAGTTTTGTGTCATTTTTGGGAAATCTCAAGTTATTTCTCATGGCTATCTGCAGCGCCGTCACTTTCACCATATTGCTGATCTCCGGCAATACGCTGTCAATGGCGGTGCGCGAACGCGTGCGCGAAATCGGAATCCTGAAGACCCTGGGATTCACCCCCGGTACCATCCTGGGGATCATCCTGGGCGAGGCCGGCGCCGTCACGCTGGCCGGCGGCGCCATCGGCTGTGCGCTCGCGGCGGCCATGTGCACGGCCCTGCATAACGCCGTCGTGGGCGTGCAATATCTCAAGATCCTACGGGTGACTCCCGCGATTGTCGCCCTGACACTGGCAACCGCCGTGGTGACCGGACTGGTGAGTGCCCTGTTACCTGCCTCCCGCGCCGCACGCACGCCGATTCTGGCGTCGCTTCGCTATACGGGATAATGCTATGGCTATACCGATCACTTATAACTTCCGCAACCTGGTGGTGCGCAGGACGACTACGTTGATGACGGCGCTGGGCATCGGCCTTACGGTCGCCGTGCTGGTGGCGGATCTGGCCCTGGTCAACGGATTGAAGCAGGCCTTTCAGTCCACCGGCCAACCGCTGGACGTGCTGGTGCTCCGTAAGGGCGGGACCGCCGAGCTGAGTTCCGCTATGTCGCGCGCCGTGTATCAGGACCTGAAGACCAATCCCGGCATCGCCCGGAACGGCTCTGGTGAACCCATGGCTTCGCTCGAAGTAGTGACCGTAATCAGCCTGGCCGGTATCGACAGCCCCAACGGGATGAGTCTGGCGGTACGCGGCGTGGGTCCGGTCGGCCGGCAACTGCGCAATATTCAGGTGACCGCCGGCCGCTGGTTCCAACCCGGCCGCCGCGAAATCGTAGTCGGCAGGCAGGTCGCCAAGCGGTATCCGCAGGCGCAGCTCGGCCGGCAGATCCGCTTCGGCAAAGGCATGTGGAGCGTGGTGGGCGTGATGGATGCCGGACAATCCGCGTTCAATAGCGAGATCTGGGCCGACCTGAACCAGGTCTTGTCGGATTTCAACCGCCAGGATGCCGCCAGTTCCGTCCTGCTGCGCGCCGTGGACGCCGCCGCGGTCCCGGCGCTCATCAACTCGCTCAACGACGACCGGCGCCTCAACGTCACGGCCATGCGCGAGCAGACCTACTACGACAACCAGACGAACTCCGGCGCGCCGCTCCAGATCCTGGGAATCTTCGTCTCGATCATCATGGCGGTGGGCAGCAGCTTCGCCGCCATGAACACCATGTTCGCGGCGGTGTCGCGCCGCGCGACCGAAATCGGCACGCTGCGGGTGCTGGGCTTTTCCCGCTTCTCGATCCTGACCAGTTTCTTTCTGGAGTCGCTGCTGCTGGCCGGGATGGGCGGCGTGGTGGGCTGCCTGCTGGCGCTGCCCTTGAATGGCATGACCACCGGTGTCGGCAACTTTGCGACCTTCAGCGAGATCGCGTTCAACTTCCGCGTGACCCCCGCGGTAATGCTGCCGGGCGTGATCTTCGCGCTGCTGCTGGGTGCGGTGGGCGGGCTGCTGCCGGCCCGCTCCGCCGCACGCCAGGAGATTCTGGCGGCCCTGCGGGAAGGATGATGCGCCATGGACGCTGAACTGAGGAGCCTGCAAATCGATCGCGCCGCCAAGCGGCCCGCCGGGAGGCCCCGGTGGATCGTGCCGGTAATCCTGCTCTGCCTGCTGCTGGGCGCGGGCAGCTTCGTGTATGCGCGGCTGAGCGCCGTGCCCGAGGTGGAGACCGCGCGCGTGCGCGCGATCCATAATCCCGGAGGCGGCGCGACCGTGCTCAACGCCACCGGCTACATCGTCGCGGCCCACAAGATCGAACTCGCCGCCAAGGTTGTCGGCAAGGTCGCCTGGATCGGGGTGGACAAGGGCGACCATGTGCGCCAGGGCCAGGAGCTGGTGCGCCTGGAAGACGACGAGTACCGCGCGCACCTGCTCGAGGCGGAGGGGCAGTTGAACAACCTGAAAGCGCACTTGGCGGAACTGGAGCACGGCTCGCGGCCGGAAGAGATCGCCAAGGCCAAGGCCGATGTGGCACAGGCGCGCGCCACCGAAGAAGACGCGCACCTGACGCTGGTGCGTACGCGCGCGCTGGCTGCGGACGGCGTCATGGCCAGGCAGGCGCTCGACGATGCCCAGGCCAAATACGACGCCGCGGCCGCCAACACGGCGTCTTTGGAAAAAGCATACGAGCTGGTCCGCCTGGGGCCGCGCCGCGAAGAGATCGACGCCATGCGCGCCCAGGTGCGACAGGCGCAGGGCAGCGTGGACTACGCCCAAACGCAACTGGACAACACCATCATCCGCGCGCCGATTTCGGGCACCATCCTCGAGCGCAACGTGGAGAAGGGCGAATTCGTCACCACCGGCTTCGTGGGCGATAAGGGCGCCAAGGGCTACGTGGTTTCTCTAGCGGACCTGAACGATCTACAGGTGGAACTGGATATCAGCCAGAACGATTTCGCGCGGCTCACCCCGCGGCAGCCCGCCATCGTCACCACGGATGCTTTCCCGGACCGCAAATACCAGGGCTACATCGAAGAAATCGCGCCGGAAGCCAACCGGCAGAAGGCCACGGTACAGGTGAAAGTCAAGATCGAACGGCCGGATGACTATCTCCGGCCGGAGATGAACGCCAGCGTCGCTTTTCTGGCGGGCGGCAAGACCATCAGCCAGGCGAAACCGCGCATCGAGATTCCGGCGGGCGCCGTGCACGATGGCGACGTGCTGGTAGTGGTTGACGGAAGAGTGGCGCGGCGCAAGGCGCAAGCATTGATCGGCGGCGAGGATGTCATCGTCCATCCGCCGGCCGATCTGAAGGACGGGCAGAAGGTGCATGCCAGGCAGGGATGAAGATTATGTCTGAACCGATTATCGAAACTCGCGGTCTCACCAAGGAATACGTGCGCGACGAATTTCACGTCAAGGCTCTAAACGACGTGGACATCTCCGTCACAAAGGGCGAATTCGTGGCGCTCATGGGGCCATCCGGCTCCGGCAAGTCCACCCTGCTGCATCTCATCGCCGCCATGGACCGGCCCAGCGAAGGCGAGATCCGCGTCCTGGGCCAGGATCTGCGCGCCCTCAGCGAGGGCGCTATCGCCCGCTGGCGGAACGAGAAAGTGGGTTTCATCTTCCAATCGTTCAACCTGATTCCGGTGCTTACCGCCATCGAGAACGTAGAGCTGCCGCTCAAGCTGACCAGCCTGAACAAGAAGGAGCGTATGGATCATGCCGCCACGGCGCTGCGCCTGGTAGGGCTGGGCGATCGGCTGCGTCACCTGCCGCGCCAACTCTCCGGCGGACAGGAGCAGCGGGTGGCCATCGCGCGCGCCATCGTGACCGATCCGGAGCTGATCCTGGCCGATGAGCCCACCGGCAATCTGGACGCCGCCGCGGCGCAGGATGTGCTGACGCTGCTCTCGAAGCTCAACACCGAATATGGCAAGACCGTGGTGATGGTGACGCACGATCCGCACGCCGCGCAGTTCGCCTCCAAGGTGCGGCACCTGGAGAAGGGGGCCCTGCTGCCGGAAGGCGAAGTCGCGGCGCCGGCTCTGGCGGGCTAGCCGGCTACTTCTTGCCGGCGCTTTCCACCACGCGCTGCGCCAGGTAGTTCACCACCTTGGCGTCATCCCGCGCGACCTCGTAGTACGCGTTCTTCAGTAACTGGTCCTTGCGGTTGAGCAGCGTCTCGCGGATGCTCTGCTGCACGCGCGGATCGTTCAGCTCGCGCTGGCCGGCGGATTCTTTAGAGATGATCTTGAAAATCCGGTAGCCCTCCTGGGTCTTGATGATCGGACTGATGGCGCCCGGGGGCAGCGTCATCACCATCTTGCGCAACTCCGCGTTGGCCTTCTGCAGCGCCGACTCCGGAATGAATCCCAGGTCTCCGCCGTTGGGCGCCGAATTCGGATCTTCCGAATAGTTGTGCGCTACCAGGGCGAAATCTTCCCCGCGCTGGAGGCGCTCCTGAATCTCGCGAATCTTGCGCGACGCCTGGGCATCGTTCTGCGCCTTGCTGTTTTGCAGGTTTCCGGGAGTCGGATCTGGATTGGGAGTCACCAGGATCTGGGCCATGTGCACGCGCGGCTCGGCCAGGTTAAAGCCCGCCTTGTTGGCGTTGTAGAAGTTGGTCACATCCGCGTCCGTGATGACGATGTGCGAGGTGATGTCTTTGTTGATGAGCTTCTGAATGCTCAAGTCCCGGCGGATCTTGGTCTTCAGATCGTCGAGCGTCATCTTACTGCTGCGCAGTTGCTGCTCGAACTGCTCCTTGGTCCAGGGCGCTTTCAGTTCGGTGAGTTTGGCCTCCACGTCCGCATCGCCCGCCAGCAGGCCCTGCTTCTCGGCGCGCTGTTGCATGATCTCGTTATCGATCAGGTTCCGCAGCAGCTCCAGTTTCTGCGCCATGGTCTGTTCTTCCGCCTGGCCCGGTACGGCGAGCTGCGACTGTTGGTAGGTCTTTTCCAGCTCGGTATAGGTGATGGGGCGCTTGTTCACCGTAGCGGCGACATCCGCGGGCGGCGACTTCTTGCACGCCGGCGAGAAGGCGGCCGCCACGCACAATGCAACGATGCCGGTCCGCCGGACGGCGCACCGGGGCCGGCGGCGCTTCAAAGAACCTGACATGACGAACCCACATTGTATCCGGGTACAATGGCCTGCGGAGGATTCCGATGAGAGTCGGCATGATCGGTACGGGCGCCATCTCCCACAAGCACGCGCAGGCTTACCGCAACATCGGCTACCAGCTCACCGTCTGCACCGATATCAACGCGGCGGCGGGGCGGCGGTTCGCCGAGCAGTATGGTGCGGAGTTCGTGGCCTCTTCCGAAGAGGTTTGCCGCCACCCGCAGGTGGACTACGTGGACCTGTGCACCTTCCCGGACTTTCGCATGCAGGCGCTCGAGATCTGCGCCGCGGCCGGCAAACACATCCAGGTGCAAAAACCGATCGCCACCAACCTGGAGACGGCCCGCGCCATGGTGGAAACAGCCCGCCGCGCGAAGATCCAGCTCGGCGTGGTCAGCCAGCATCGCTTCGACGATTCCAGCCAGTTTCTGCACCGCGCCATCGCCGCGGGCCGGCTGGGCAAACTGCTGCAGTGCGATTGTTACGTCAAGTGGTACCGGTCGGCGGAATATTATGCCAGGCCGATCAAGGGAAGCTGGCAGACCGAGGGCGGCGGCGCGCTGATCAACCAGGCGATTCACCAGGTGGATATTCTGCGCTGGCTGGCCGGGCCGGTGCGCGAGTTGTCCGCCATGTGGCAGTTGGGCGCGCTGCACAAAATCGAATCGGAAGACGTGGTCAACGCGGTAGTGCGCTATGCCTCGGGTGCTACCGGCGTAATCCAGGCCGCCACAGCTTTTTGGCCCGGCTACACCGAACGCACCGAGATCCACGGCACGAAAGGGACGGCCGTCATTTCCGGGGACAAGCTGACCGCTTGGGACGTGCAGGATGAGGCGGGAGAAGCGCCGCCGCTGGCCCACGACGTGGCATCCGGATCTTCCGATCCCATGGCCATCTCGCTGGAACCCTTCGAGCGCCAGTTCCGGGACTTCGGCGAAGCCATCCGTACCGGCCGCCCGCCGCTGGTTTCGGGCGAAGAAGGCTACCAGGCTCTGGCCATCGTGGACGCCGTCTACCGCTCCTGCCGGACAGGCCAGAAGGTCACGCTGTAGGCCGGTTTCCTAGGCGGACGCGCCCAGCCACAAGTCGATCGGCTTGCGCACGCCTGCCGGCCGGAAAGGCAACTCGACCTTGCAGCCTTTGGCCGCTGAAGCATAACCGGCGTAGATGGCTTCGAGCACCACCCGCCCATCTTCGCCGGTCGATTGCGGCGTCTCCCTGCCGCGCACACAGCGGGCGAAGTGCCGCATCTCGTGCGGCGAGCCGTAGTTCCACAACTCGTCGAAGACCGGCCAGGTCCAGCCCTTAGTGCTGGGCGCCTTCTCCACCGCGTACCCGTAGCCGTACTCGCTGTAGGTGGGCATGGCGTTGCCCATGTGCAGGTTCGGATAGCTCACACCGCCCTCGCCGTAGATCTCCGTGCGATCGTCCATGCCGCCGCGGCGGGCCCAACTGTTCTCCACCAGGCCCACCGCGCCGTTGGCAAACTCCAGGATGCAGATGCTGTCGTCCTCGCCGCGGGTCTTGCCGCCATGGACGTAGGTGCCCATGTGACAGGTGACGCTCTTGATGGGCGACCGGTTGAAGAACCAGTAACAGAACGCGATCCCGTGGCAGCCCATATCCATCAACACGCCGCCGCCGGAGCGGTTCACGTCCCAGAACCAGGGGCTGTGTGGGCCGAAGTGTTTCTCGCTCTGCTTCACCAGGTAAAGTTTGCCGAACGCGCCGTTATCGGCCATTTCTTTGGCCTTGACGTATTTCGGCGTGAACAGCAGTTCCTCGGCGTACATCAGGAGCACGCCCTGCCGGCGGCAGACGTCGATCATCTCGTCCGCCTCTTCCAGCGTCATGCACAAAGGCTTCTCGCAGACCACATGCTTGCCGGCGCGCGCGATATCTACGGTCATGGCACAATGCAGCGCGTTGGGAGCCGCGATGGTGACCAAGTCGATATCCTTCTCGCGCAGCATTTCCTTGTAATCCAGAAACACGCGCGGAATCCCGTACTTTTGGGCCAGGGCAGCCGCATTGCCGGGCGTCGGCGAGCACACGGCCACCACTTCCGCCTCTTCCGGCATGATCTGAAAACAGGCTGCCTGGATATCGCCTTGAAACTGCGAACCGATAATTCCGACCTTCACTTTGCCGTTAGCCATAAGAGTTGTATTCTCGCACGACCAAGTAGAAGCGGGCCACCAGCCCGCCGCGGGCCTGCTCTCCTATTGACATGCCAAAGGAGTCCTGCTATTCTACCTTTGGCCATGCCAACGGAACGCGACAACCGTGCCGAGCTGCTGCAGGGCACGCTCGATCTGTTAATTCTCAAAACCCTCGAAACCCTGGGACCGCTGCACGGCTTCGGCATCGCCCGCCGCATCGAGCAGGTCAGCGAGAATGCCCTGCATCTCAACGAAGGCACCGTGTACGCTTCGCTGCTGCGCCTGCAGCAAAATGCCTGGATCAACGCCAGGTGGGGCGCGTCGGACAACAACCGCAAGGCCAAGTTTTACGCCATCACGGCTGCCGGACGCAAGCAGCTTCGCCGCGAACGGGAGAACTGGGACCGCACCGCCGGCGCCGTCGGGCGCGTGCTGAACATGGAACCGGAGACCTGAGCCATGCCTACCGTCCGCACCATAGTCTCCCGTATCCGGGGCGCCCTGGCCGGCAGCCGCCCCGACCGCGAGCTCAACGCCGAAATCGAGGCCCACCTCAACCTGCTCGCCGAGCGCTTCATCGCCCGGGGACTGCCACCCGCGGAAGCGCGCCAGGCCGCGCGCCGCCAGTTTGGCGGCATCGCCCAACTGCAGGAGCAATATCGCGAGCGGCGCGCCTTACCCTTCCTCGAAAATTTCGCCCGCGACTTCGCCTTCAGCCTGCGCCTCATCCGCAAGCAGCCCGGCTTCTCGCTGATGGTGATCGGCATCCTGGCGCTGGGCCTGGGCGCCAACAGCGCCGTGTTCAGCCTGGTCAACGGAATCCTGCTCCGCCCGCTGCCGTTTCCGCATCCCGAAAACCTGGTGGCCCTCTTCGAGCGCCACGTCATCAACGAGGGCGAATTCAATCCGGTCGCGCCGGCCAACTATCGGGACTGGGCCCGCCAGGCCACCACGCTCGATCACGTCGCCGCCATCAGTTATGGACGTTTCAATCTCTCCGGCGCGCGCCCATTCGCGGCTCCCGAGCGTATCGACGTGTGCGTCTGCTCCGCCTCGCTGTTCGCCACCCTGGGTATCCCTCCCGCCTTCGGCCGCGCCTTCCGGCCGGAGGAGGATCGTCCCGGGGCGCCGCCGGTGGCCGTAATCAGCCACGCACTATGGACGCGGCGCTTCCAGGCATCGCGGGACGTTCTGTCGGGTTCCATCACGCTCGACGGGCGCCCGTATAAGGTGATCGGGGTGATGCCCGCCGGCTTCGCCTACCCCAATCGATCCACCGAAGCCTGGATCCCGGTCGCAGCCTGGCTGCCCCCGGTGGTGCTGGAGGCGCACGACAACCACATCCTGACGGTGATCGGCCGGCTGCGGACCGGCGTCAGCGTAGCCGCCGCGCGTGCCGAAATCGACGGCATTGTCCGCCGCTACAAGAGCCAGCACCCGCACGAGATCATGGGCTCCGGCGCCAACGTGGTCCCGCTGGCCGAAGTGACGGTAAACGGCGTGCGCAAGCTGCTGTTGCTGCTGTTCGGCGCGGTGAGCTGCGTGCTGCTGATCGCCTGCGTCAACGTCGCCAATCTGCTGCTGTCGCGCGCGGCCGGGCGCCGCCGCGAAGTGGCCATCCGCACCGCGCTGGGCGCGGCGCGCGGACGCGTGATCCGCCAACTGCTCATCGAGAGCTGTCTCCTCTCCCTGCTGGGCGGACTGGCCGGCGTGCTGCTCGCCTGGGAACTCATTCAACACCTCACCTCCTGGGCGGCTGCATCCAACTGGCTTCCCCAAACCTCCGTCATTCGCCTCGATCCGGCGGTCTTCGGCTTCAGCGTGGCGGTGGCCCTCGTCGCCGGCGTGCTGGCCGGACTCTTTCCCGCGCTCGAATCCACCGCGTCGGGGGATATCGCGCAGAACCTTAAGAACACTGGGCGCTCCTCCACGGCAACGCGCTCCACCGATCGCTTCCGCGAGATTCTGGTGGCCGCCGAAGTAGCGCTGTCGCTCATCTTGCTGGTTGCCGCGGGTCTGCTGATTCGCAGCTTTGGGCATCTTGTAACCACCGATCTGGGCCAGCGCACCTCCCACCGCCTGACCATGCACATCTCGCTCCCCGATGCGCGCTATCACGAACGCGCCCAGGTGTCCGGCTTCCTGAAAGAGCTCAGCGCCCGCCTGCAGTCCATTCCAGGCGTGCGCGGCGTCGGTCTCAGCAGTTGCCCCGTCATTACGCTGCCGGGCTACTGTCCCGACTCGGTCTTCCAGATCGAGAACCAGCCGGCTCCCGCCGGGCATCCGCCGGACGCGGAGTACCGCGGCGTGAATCCCGATTTCTTCCGCACCGCCGGCATCCCCATCCTGCGCGGCCGCGCCTTTGAAGCCGCCGACGGCATCGGCGTGGACGATAAGAACCCGCACCCCGGAGCCGCCATTATCAACCAGTCTCTGGCGCGCCGGTTCTTCCCGAACCAGGATCCTATCGGCCGCTATCTCACGATGGACTGGTTCGTGGGCAATAATGCCGAGCGCTCCCTCCTGCGTTATCGCATCGTCGGTGTTGCGGGCGACGTGCTGGAGCGGCCGCAGGCTCCGGCCCAGCCCACGCTATACCTCCCGGTGCTGGACGGCGACTCCGCGGAAATCAGCATCATTCTCAACACCGGTATCGGCGCCGCAGCCGTCATCGGCGATGCCCGTGCAGCGATCCATCGCATCGATCCGGACCTGGCCCTCTTCGGCGTGCAATCCTTGGCCGAGTCGCTTAGCGAAACCACCCGCGACCAGCAGTTCGTGATGGCCTTGCTAGCCGCCTTCGCCGGGATGGCCCTGCTTCTGGCGGCCTTCGGTCTCTACGGGGTGGTCTCTTGGGGCGTCTCTCAACGCGCCAAAGAGATCGCCATCCGCATGGCCCTGGGCGCCAGCAGCCAAGAAGTGCGGCGCATGGTGCTTTGGAAGGGCCTGCGCCCGGCTCTTTTCGGCATCGCCATCGGTGTCCCGGCGGCTGCTTCCATCCGCGGGCTAATCGAGAGCTTCCTGTTCGAAGTCCGCACGCTGGACCCGGCCACCTTCATCTTTGTGCCGCTACTGCTGATCGCCGTCACCACGGCGGCGTCCCTGGTGCCCGCCACCCGCGCCACCCGCGTGGACCCCACCGCCGGCCTGCGCGTCGATTAACTCGCTTCTTCCTTCACCGGATCGAAGCGGAACATCCGGCTCTCCCGGTAACTCCGCACCGCCAGCCCGATGTGCGTCATGGTCGTGTATCCTAACGACGCCCCGCAATTCGGTTCCTGCCGCGACCGCATGCAGTCGAAGAAATTGTCCACGTGCTTGTCGTCGCCTTCGTTCCCCAAACCCGCCACTATGATCTCGTCCTTGCCCCACTTCTCCGCGAATTCCTTGCGGTACGGCTTCTCCGCCACGATCTGGGCATGGTCGAACTGCCGGTTGGTGGGTCCTTCCCATTCGTCGCCCATCAGGATCGTCGCCTTGGTGCCGCGCAGCATGGTGACCGGCCCCACCTCGTTCACCTGTGACGACTCCACCGTGATCCGGTACTTGCCCGGATAATCCGCGGAGTTCATGAACGTGTCGGGCACCTCGCGGCCGTCGTTGTAGACCCACAAGCCTCCCATTCCAACGACCCGCGTCGGATGCTGATTGCCGAGCGCCAGGTGCATGGGCGCGACGATGTGATAATGCAGGTCGGTGGCGATGCCGCCCGAATAGTCCCAATATTTGCGGAAGCGGAAGAAGCGGTCGGCATCGAACGCACGGGCCGGCGCGCCGCCCAGCCACTGCTGCCAGTCGATGAAATTGTCGCCCTTGCCGTGGGGCCCGGCCTCCGCATCGATATCCCAGTTCCAGTCGCCATCCGGATTATTGCGGCTGTAGGTGCCCTGCGCGGCGACCACGTGGCCGATCATGCCGCTCGCGACAATCTCGCGCACCCTGTGCCAGCGCGTCCAGGAAGTTCCCTGCACGCCCACCTGCACGATACGCTTCAGATCCCGCGCGCGATCGCACAACTGTTTGGCTTCTTCGAGCGTGTGCGTCATGGGCTTTTCCAGGTACACGTCCTTGCCGGCGGCGATGGCCGCCATGGCAACAGGCGCGTGCCAGTGGTCCGGCGTGGCGATGAATACGGCATCGATATCGCTGCGCGCCAGCAGTTCCTGATGATGCAGGTAGGCAGGGACGCTGCCGGCCTTTGCGGCGGCTTTGTTGAGCCGCTTCCGGTAGACGTCGCACACCGCCACCACCTGCACGTCCGCGCGCGCCTTCTGCCGGCGCAGGCAGGCATCCAGATGATACGAGCCGCGCGCGCCGATCCCGATCTGCCCAACGTTGATGCGATCGTTCGCGCCCTTCACCCGGGAAGCCGCCAGAGCGGCCCCCGCCACGCCCATGAATCCACGCCGGCTGAGTTCATGCATAAATGAGTTACCCGCGGCTGATTGTATCAGAACCGGCCGACCGGGAACCCAGTATGCTGGTAGCGATGGGTCGCGCATGATCGGCAAGGAAATCGGAAACTATCGCATCGTGGAAGAGATCGGCCACGGCGGAATGGGGATCGTTTACAAGGCGATTGAAACGCACCTCGAACGGCCGGTCGCCATCAAGGCCCTGCATCCGCAGTTCTCGTCCAACTCCGGATTGGTGGAGCGCTTTCGCGCGGAAGCACGCGCCCAGGCCCAGATGAATCACCCCAACATCGCCACCCTGTACACCTTCGTGGTGCAGGATGACATCGCCTACATGGTGATGGAGTACGTGGATGGCGAAGCCTTCGATCGCATGGTGCAGCGGCGCGGGCCCATTCCTCCGGCCGAAGCTCTACCGGCGTTCCGGCAGGCGCTAGCCGGGATCGGGTATGCCCATCGTATGGGTATCCTGCACCGCGATCTCAAGCCCAGCAACATTATGTTGAATCGCCAGGGCATCGTCAAAGTAATGGATTTCGGACTGGCCAAGGTCATGGGCGACCGCAGCCTGACGGCTACCGGCGTGAGACTGGGCACCGTGTACTATATGTCGCCGGAGCAGATCATGAACCGCCCGGCGGACATCCGGTCCGACATTTATTCGCTGGGCGCCACGCTCTACGAGATTTTGACCGGTAATGTGCCTTTCCAGGGCGACAGTGATTATCACATTCTGGACGCGCACGTGAACACGCCGCCGCCTTTGTTGTCCGGCGTTTGCCCGCAGGTTCCCAGGCCGGTCGAGCGGGCTGTTCTGAAAGCTCTGGCAAAAAGTCCGGACGAACGTTTCCAGAGCGCGGAAGAGTTCGCCGCGGCTCTCGAAAATGCCGGCGATTCGGTTTCCCCATTCGCCGTGACGGCCGATCCGGACGCGACCCACGCCATTACCAGGGTGACCGTGCACCCTGCGCCGCCCGCCGCGCCCGCTCCGGCCGGCCATGGCGGTAGATTCGCCGTGTTGATCGCGGTAGCGCTGGCGGTCCTGCTGGCCGGCTGGCTGCTGCTGCGTCCCAAATCGCGGCCTCCGGCCGGCCCTGCGCCCTTGTCGCAAGGCGCCACCCCCCCGGCAGTTCCCCAGAGCGCTCAAGTGACTCCACCTGCGGCGGCGCCGGCGACGCCGGCCCCCCTCGTGATTCCCGAAGGCACCGCCATTTCCGTGCGCCTGTTGGACCGGGTGGATGCCAGCCCCAAGTATGCGGGCGCGGACTTCGCGGCCGAGGTTTCCAGTCCGGTCATAGCCGGCGATCGGGTGGCGTTTCGCACGGGCGACCGTGCCGTCCTGCGGCTCGAACAGGCGGATACCGGCGGCCGTTTCAAGAAGCCGGATATGAATCTGCGCCTGATTTCGATCGCCAGCGGCGGCCGGCAGCACGCGGTGACGTGTTCCCCGCGCCTGGTCCGCGGCGGCATCGTGCGCACCAAGCACCTGTCGGGAGGAACGCGCATCGATTTTGTACTGACTGCGCCCGCCAGCCTGTGAGATGTCGCGTCAGGCCGCGCCCACCGGCAAGCCCGTGCGCTGTCCGATGGCGCGGGCCAGCGCGGGGGGATCCTGCGAGCCGATCAGGACGCGCTCGCCCGAGGCCAGAATCAGGCGCACGCCCTGATTCCCGCGGGCGTGATAAACGATGCCTCGCGCCGCCCAGCGCACGCCCCAACCGCCGAAATCCCGAATGGGACGATAGGTGCGCGTTTCGATGGTGCGTATCTGGTCCCAGGGGATGGTTCGCTCGGGCCACAGCCACACAAACCAAATGAACAAGCCTTCGTCGCGCGCCTCGGTGACGAGCTTCAGACACGAAAACCAGACGCCCACCGCTACGGTCACCGCAAACGCCGGCCACAGCAAGGCGCCGGATGCCACCCGGTTATACAGACCCAGCCCAACAATGGCCGCCGGCATCCATAACGCGGCGGACCAAAACCATTCAAAGCGCTGTTCTTCGTGAAACGGCTCCATGCTCTACGCCTTCACTCTAACATTGGCGGGCCGCGCAGGTCAGTATTTATCCCAGGGCGATTCGTCCCACGGCGCCGGCTCTTGAATCCGCGGGCGTCCACCCAGCGCGTTATCGATCACGCCCACCGAGAAACCCGCGGGCGCCGCACCCTGAGAAGCGTAACGGTAAAGCGCCACCGTGAAAATGCCCTTGACGGCGGATGTGACGGTCCAGAGGATCAGCAGGTACACGGCCGCCAGAATCAGGCCGGCCATGAAGTCGGTCCGCCACAGGGCCAACGCCAGCAGCACGGCGGGGATCGAGAGAAGGGTGGTCAGCAGGCCGAAACCGAAGCTGCCCGCCACCTGCTCGCCCCAATGCGAGCGGAACAGTTGCTCGGACCGATGGATCGACCCGTATACCCCGCGATTTTCAAACAGCAGCACCGGCACGATCAGGTAGGTGATCAAGGTCCACGCCAGGTTCAATCCCGCCGCGAAGATGTTCAGCAGCTTGTTATTGCGATCGCGCAGGCTGTGCAGCACCAGTCCTACAGTGGCGGCCACGAATGCCCAGCCGGCGATGCTTCCCACGCGGCTGAGCGCCATGCGAAAACCCGCGCCGACGGTCGGCTGTCCGCCGGACAGGCGAATGTTCGCGCAGGCCATCAATGCGCCGTTGAAGAAGATTCCTACGAAAGAGTTGAGGTAATACCACGCGAACAACACCGCATAGTCGTCCCAGGTGCCCTTATGCTTGGCAACCGCCAACAGGGTTCCGTCACGATACAGCGGGATAAAGAAGCTGGCGGCCAGCAGTAGCGCCGAAATTCCGCTAATAACAGGGAATAGGAGAATCTCTTCGTCCGCGGCCAACACCGCGAAGCTCTCTTTGAACAGTTGCCAGGCCGCGCCGACTCTGCCCATGGCTCACGCCTCCAATCTCTCAGTATGATGGAGGGGCCCGCGCGCTGTCAGCGTTAACGATCGGCAACCATGCCGGCCCAGGGCTGCAGCCCGGTTTTGCGCGTCAAAAACGATAATCCGGCGGCTTGATGTTCTTGATCCGCAGATACACTTCCGCCTGCCCGCGATGATGCGCCGTGTGGGTGAAGTAGGCCCACAGGCGCTCCCGGCCGGTCAGCGGGCCGGTCATGGCGTCCAGTTTCTCGGGAGTGACCTCCGCCAGCGCCCTGGTGCAATAGTCGAACGAGTCGCGCAGAAACTGAATGGTGGTTTCCTTGTCAAACATGCCCTTGGGATCCTTGTAAGCGGCGGCGATCTTCTCCGGCGTTTCGGGCGCTTTGACGCCGCTCACCGCGGCGAAGGCGCGATTGTTGGCCAGCGCGATGTGCGCCATCACTTTGCCGAAACTCATCTCTTCGGGATTCGGTTTGAAATTGTAGTCGGCCGCGGGCATAGCCTCGGCCACGGCCAGGGTGAACTCTTTGGAGGTCTGCCAGTGTTTGGCGAACATGGCGGCGTCATCCGCCGCAAACAGGGGCGCGGCCAGCGCCAGGACGGCGGCGGCAATCGTCAGTTTCTTCATGAAAGTCTCCGGGATATAATTGGTATCGCAAAACCCGCGTCGAACGCAAGCGGGATCGATGAGCATGACACGCAGACAACTCGGCAGATTGGCGGCGGCCGGCGGTGCGGCACTGCTGCCCGGAGCGCGGGTGGACGCGCAAAATCGCTATGAAGGCGCGCTGGACGGCGCCGCGGACAAGGTGGATATGAGCGCGTTCGACCCGGTAGTTTACACGCGCAAACTTTACGAATCGGCGCCCCTGCGGCTCACTTTCCAGGCGCAGAATCGCAAACAGGCGGAGGCATGGCAGAAGCGATTGCGCGTCCGGATTTCCGCTCTGCTGGGCGGATTCCCGGCCCGGCCCGGCGCGCTCCGGCCGCAGACCCTGGAGGCGCGCGAGTTCCCGTCGTACCGGCGCGAGAAGTTCGTATTCGAAAGCCGTCCCGGCGTATCCGTGCTGGGGTACCTGTTGACCCCGCGTGCCTCCCGGCCCCCGCACGCCGCGATGATCTGCCTGCCCGGACACGGACGCGGCGTGGAAGACATCGTGGGCATCGACGAGCATGGCCACGACCGGACCGACAAATCGGGCTACCAGCACGATTTCGCCATCCAGGTCGTGGAGCATGGCATGGCCGCGGTGGCCATCGAGCAGATGGCGTTCGGATGCCGGCGCGATCCGATCACCCGCCGGAAGGGCCTCGAAGCCACGGCCTGCCAGCCGGCCGCGGGCGCGGCGCTGCTGCTCGGCCAAACCATGCTCGGCTGGCGCGCCTACGACGTCATGCGCACGCTCGATTGGATCGCCACCCGTCCCGATCTGGACGCGGCCCGCACGGGGTGTATGGGGATCTCCGGCGGCGGCACCGTGACCACCTTCGCCGCGGCGCTCGATACGCGCATCCGCGCCGCGATGGTCAGCGGCTATCTGAACACGTTCCGCGACAGCGTGATGAGCCTGTCGCACTGCATCGATAATTACGTGCCCGGGATTCTGGATTGGGCGGAGATGTACGATGTGGCAGGCCTGATCGCGCCGCGCCCGCTGTTCGTCGAATCCGGCATCAAGGATGATATTTTCCCGATCGCCGCCAGTAAGGCCAGTTTCGCCCGCGTCGAGAAGGTGTACCAGGTTTTCGATGCCGCGGCGCTGACGCAGCAGGAAGTGTTCAACGACGTCCATTCGTTCTACGGAGTACAAGGCTTGCCGTTCCTGGCCCGGCATCTGCGGGCATAGGCCCGCGCACCACGGATTACAATCGTGGTCATGTACGCATCCCGATGCCTGTTTCTGGCGGCCCTGGCGATAACCATCGCGCGCGGCGCCGACCCCTCGTCGGCTTCCGGCCTCGACCTGAAGGCCATGGACCCGACGGTGAATCCGTGTCAGAACTTTTATCAATACGCCTGCGGCAATTGGCGGAAGAACAATCCCATCCCCGCGGACCAGTCGCGTTGGGGACGCTTCAACGAGCTGGAAGAGCGCAACCTGGCGATCGAGCGCGAGATCCTGGAGAAGGCCGGCCATTCGCAGATCGGCGATTTCTATGCCGCCTGCATGGACGAGCCAGCCATCGAACGCGCCGGCATCCGGCCCATCGAGCCGCTGCTCCAGCATATTGACGCACTCTCGCAGAAAAGCCAACTGGCCGCCGAGATGGTGCGGCTGCAGAATGCCGGCGTGCGCGCGCTGTTCAGTTTCTACGTGCGGCCGGACGCCAAGAAGGCGGACACCGAGATCGCCAACGTGGACCAGGGTGGGTTAGGGCTTCCGGACCGGGAGTATTATCTGAAGACCGATCCGCATTCCGTGGAGCTGCGTAAACAGTACGAAGATCACGTGCGCGCGATGTTTGCGCTGCTGGACAAGGCGCAGCCCGGCGCTGGCGGCGATCCGGAAGCTGCGGCGCGTACCGTCATGGCGTTCGAAACCGCCCTGGCCCAGGCGTCCATGGGACGCGTCGAGCGCCGCGATCCGGATAAGACGTATCACAAAATGACGGTGACTCAACTGGCCGAGCTGACCCCCGATTTCGGATGGAAGCTGTATGTTTCCACGGTCGGCATTCCGCCGGTGGAATCGCTGAACGTGGCAGCGCCGGATTTCGTCAAGGCGCTCAATAAGATCATCGCCGATACCAGCCTGGCGGATCTGAAGACCTACCTGCGCTGGCACGTCCTGAACAGCGCGGCAAGTCTGCTCCCGCGCGCGTTCGACGACGAGAATTTCCGCTTCAACGAGCACATTCTGCGCGGCACGCGCGAGATGCCGCCGCGCTGGAAACGTTGTGCCCGGGCCACCGATCGCGCGCTGGGTGACGCGCTGGGACAGGCGTTCGTCAAAGTAGCCTTCAACGGATCGAGCAAGGAGAAAGCCCTGCAACTGGTCGGCGAGATTGAATCCGAGATGCACAAGGACATCCAGAACGCCACCTGGATGACACCGGCCACCAAGGACCAGGCATTCACCAAACTGCGGGAGGTCGCCAACAAGATCGGCTATCCGGAAAAGTGGAAGGATTACAGCAGCGTCAAGATTTCGGCCGGCGACTATTTCGGCGACACGGAACACGCCCTCGAATTCGAAATTCGGCGCAACTTCGCCAAGATCGGCAAGCCGGTGGACAAGTCCGAATGGGGCATGACGCCGCCCACGGTGAACGCATACTATTCGCCGAACATGAACAACATCAACTTTCCCGCCGGTATCCTGCAGCCGCCGTTCTACAGTCCGCACGCCAGCGACGCGGTGAATTATGGCGGAATCGGCGCGGTGATCGGACACGAATTGACGCACGGATTCGACGACGAGGGACGCAAGTTCGACGGCGCGGGCAACCTGCGTGACTGGTGGACGGAGGCCGACGGCAAGGCCTTCGAGGCGCGCGCGGACTGCATCGCCAAGGAGTACAGCGGATTCAGCCCGGTGCCAGGAATCAACCTGAATGGCAAGCTGACCCTGGGCGAGAACGCCGCGGATAACGGCGGCATGCACTTGGCCTACATGGCGCTAATGGACAGCCTGGCGAAGCACATGGAAGGGAAGCTGGACGGTTTCACGCCGCAACAGCAGTTCTTCCTGGGCTACGCCCAGATCTGGTGCCAGAACACCACCGAGCAGGCGGCGCGCGTGCGGGCGGCTACAGATCCGCATTCGCCGGGCGAGTTCCGCACCAACGGCGTGCTGCAAAACATGCCGGAATTTCAGCAGGCCTTCTCGTGCAAGGCCGGCGACGCGATGGTCTCCGCCGATCCGTGCCGCGTCTGGTAGCGGCCCGCCGTCATTCCTTCGAAAATCTCTGCCCCTAAGGGGACTGCGGGCTTGGGACTAGGGTGACTTGGTATCCGAGCCCTTGCAGACGTTTGACCAGTCGGCGCTTGAGTTGGTCCGGATGGAGCTGGTCAAAG
>Ga0335085_10002324_pt1 | contig 35982 bp, 34 predicted proteins | sample Lox_Sample_45_FD_206712 | JGI IMG/M metagenome (GOLD analysis project Ga0335085, IMG submission 206712) | Soil microbial communities from Loxahatchee National Wildlife Refuge, Florida, United States - Lox_Sample_4.5 | ecosystem: Environmental > Terrestrial > Soil > Wetlands | place: USA... | reverse complement strand
CGCTCGGATTGTTTTCCCCCTCTCCCCTCCGGGGAGAGGGTTGGGGTGAGGGGGCGCGCGCATTCGATCCGTCGATTATTTTCCGGCCTGCCGGCCGTAACGCCCCTTGCCTGCGCGCCGCTGGCGCGCTTCCTCTCCCCGCTGGGGAGAGGGGCTGTTGCGCATGACGGAGGCGGCGACGCCCACGGGCAAGCGGAGCATTCACCCGGGCTCCGGCCGCCGCCGCGGCCTCGACCATCCCAAGGGACGGCAGGTCGAGCCCGATGCGCTCGCGGAAGTGCAGGCGCTGCTGGGCGACCGCTCGCGTGAGCGCGATCTCCTGATCGAGCACCTGCACCTCATCCAGGACAAAGTGGGCTGCCTCCACGCGCGGCACCTGGCGGCGCTCGCGCAGGAGATGCGGCTCGCGCTCGTGGAGGTCTACGAAGTCGCGAGCTTCTACGCGCATTTCGACATCGTCATGGACGGCGAGACGCCGCCGCCCGCGATAACGATACGCGTCTGCGACAGCCTCACTTGCGAGCTCATGGGCGCGCAGAAACTGCTCGCGGAGCTCGGCGCGAGGCTCGGCCCGAAGGTGCGCGTGGTGCGCGCGCCTTGCATGGGCGGCTGCCACAACGCGCCCGTGACGGCGATCGGCCATGCGCTCCACGAGCACGCGACCGTCGAGAGCGTCACGAAGGCGGTGGCGAAGGGCGAGACCCACATGCATCTCCCGCCTTATCGCGCGCTCGAGGCCTATCGCGCCGAGGGCGGCTACCAGCTCCTGCAGGGCTGCCTTGCCGGCCGGAAGCCGCTCGAGGAGGTGCTGAAGGCGCTCGAGGACTCCGCGCTCCGCGGCCTCGGCGGCGCGGGCTTTCCAAGCGGGCGCAAGTGGCGCTTCGTGCGCAACGAGGCAAAGCCGCGGATGATGGCGGTCAATGCCGACGAGGGCGAGCCCGGCACCTTCAAGGACCGCCACTATCTCGAGACCGATCCGCACCGCTTCCTCGAGGGCATGCTCATCGGCGCCTGGGCGGTCGAGGCTCAGGCGGTCTACATCTACCTCCGCGACGAATACCCGCATTGCCGCGAGATCCTGCTCGAGGAGATCGCGGCGCTCGAGAAAGCAGGGCTCGCGCCGCATACGAAGATTCATCTTCGCCGCGGCGCTGGCGCCTATATCTGCGGCGAGGAATCCGCGATGCTCGAGAGCATCGAGGGCAAGCGCGGCCTGCCCCGGCACAAGCCGCCTTATCCCTCGCAAGTCGGCCTCTTCGGCCGCCCGACGCTCATCAACAATGTCGAGACCTTGTTCTGGGTTCGCGACATCGTCGAGAAAGGGCCAGAGTGGTTCGCGGGACAGGGCCGCCGCGGCCGCAAGGGGCCGCGGAGTTTCTCCGTCTCCGGCCGCGTCAGGAATCCCGGCGTGAAGCTCGCTCCCGCGGGCATCACCGTGCGCGAGCTCATCGACGAATACTGCGGCGGCATGGCGGAGGGGCACGTCTTCAAGGGCTATCTCCCCGGCGGCGCCTCCGGCGGCATCCTGCCGGCCGCGATGGACGATCTACCGCTCGACTTCGGCACCTTGGAGCAGCACGGCTGCTTCATCGGCTCGGCGGCGGTGGTCGTGCTCTCGGACAAGGATGACATGAAGGCAGTCGCGCTCAACCTCCTCAAGTTCTTCGAGGACGAGAGCTGCGGCCAATGCACGCCTTGCCGCGTCGGCACGGAGAAGGCCGTGGGCCTGCTCTCGAAGCCCAAATGGGACGGGCCGCTCATCGAGGAGCTCGCGAAGGTCATGACGGACGCCTCGATCTGCGGCTTGGGACAAGCGGCGATGAACCCCGTTAGGATGGTGCTGAAGCACTTCCGGGAGGATCTGGCATGAGCGACACGGTCAAGTTCCTCCTCGACGGCGAAGAGGTCGAGGCCCGTCCCGGCGAGACGATCTGGCAGGTGGCGCAGCGCAAGGGCGTGGAGATTCCGCATCTCTGCTACAGCCCCGCGCCCGGCTATCGCGCCGACGGCAATTGCCGCGCCTGCATGGTCGAGATCGAGGGCGAGCGCGTGCTCGCGGCCTCCTGCATCCGCGTGCCCGTGGCCGGCATGAAGGTCAAGACCGCGAGCGAGCGCGCGAAATTCTCGCGCAAGATGGTCTTCGAGCTGCTCGTGAGCGACCAGCCCGAGCGCGAGACGAGCCACGATCCGAATTCGCGCTTCTGGAACTGGGCCGACCGTGTCGGCGTCGAGGAGAGCCGCTTTGAGGCGCGCGAGCAGCCCGTGCCTGACCGCAGCCACCCCGCGATGGCCGTCAATCTCGACGCCTGCATCCAGTGCAACCTCTGCGTCCGCGCCTGCCGCGAGGTGCAGGTGAACGATGTCATCGGCATGGCCGCGCGCGGCCACGGCGCCAAGATCGTCTTCGACTTCGACGATCCCATGGGGAAGAGCACTTGCGTCGCCTGCGGCGAATGCGTGCAGGCTTGCCCGACCGGCGCGCTCATGCCGGCGACGCGCGTCGACGAGAGCAACGTCTTCAAGGACGGCATCGACCGCGAGGTCGACAGCGTCTGCCCCTATTGCGGCGTCGGCTGCCAGCTCACCTACAAGATCAAGGACGACGAGATCGTCTACGTCGACGGCCGGGACGGTCCCGCGAACCAGAACCGGCTCTGCGTCAAGGGCCGCTTCGGCTTCGACTATGTGAGCCACCCCGATCGCCTGACCGTGCCGCTCATCCGCAAGGAGGGCGTGCGCAAGGATCCGCATGACGAGATCAACCCCGCCAATCCCTGGACGCATTTCCGGAAGGCCACTTGGGCCGAGGCCCTCGACCGCGCGGCGCAAGGCTTGAAACGCATCCGCGACGAGCACGGCGGCAAGGGCCTCGCGGGCTTCGGCTCCGCCAAGGGCTCGAACGAGGAGGCCTATCTCTTCCAGAAGATCGTGCGTACGGGCTTCGGCACCAACAACGTCGACCACTGCACGCGGCTCTGCCATGCCTCCTCGGTCGCGGGGCTCCTCGAGGGGATCGGCTCGGGCGCGGTGACCGCGCCTTTCACCGCGGCGAAGGACTCCGACGTGATCGTGGTCATCGGCGCCAATCCCACGGAGAACCATCCGGTCGCCGCGACCTTCTTCAAGAACGCGGTGAAGCGCGGCGCCAGGCTCATCGTGATGGACCCGCGCGGACAGGCCTTGAAGCGGCACGCGACGCACATGCTGCAGTTCAAGCCCGGACGCGACGTCTCCATGCTGAGCGCGATGATCCACACGATCATCGAGGAAGGCCTCTACGACAAGCAGTACGTCCAGGCGCACACGGAGGATTTCGAGAAGCTCCGCGAGGGCGTGAAGGACTATACGCCGGAGAAGATGGCGGCGATCTGCGGCATCGACGCCGCGACCTTGCGCATGGTCGCGCGCAGCTTCGCGCGCGCGGAGGCCGCAATCATCTTCTGGGGCATGGGCATCTCGCAGCACGTCCACGGCACCGACAACACCCGCTGCCTCATCGCGCTCTCGCTCATCTCCGGCCAATGCGGCCGACCCGGCACGGGCCTCCATCCGCTCCGCGGACAGAACAACGTGCAGGGGGCGTCCGACGCGGGCCTCATCCCGATGTTCTTCCCGGATTACGAATCCGTGGAGAAGCCCGAGATCCGCGGCAAATACGAGACGCTCTGGGGCACGAAGCTCGATCCCAAGCGCGGCCTCACCGTCGTCGAGATCATGGACGCGATCCATGCCGGCACGATCCGCGGCATGTACATCATGGGCGAGAACCCCGCGATGTCCGACCCCGACGTGCAGCACGCGCGCGAGGCGCTCGCGAAGCTCGAGCATCTCGTGGTGCAGGACCTGTTCCTGACGGAGACCGCGAAGTATGCGGACGTGGTGCTCCCGGCCTCGGCCTGGCCCGAGAAGACCGGCACGGTCACCAACACGAACCGCCAGGTGCAGCTCGGGCGCAAGGCCCTCCCGCTCCCCGGCGACGCGCGCGAGGATTACTGGATCATCCAGGAGATTGCGCGCCGCCTCGGCCTCGCCTGGAGCTACACACATCCCAAAGATGTCTTCGCGGAGATGAAGCGCGCCATGGGCTCGCTCGATCACATCACCTGGGAGCGCCTCGAGCGCGAGAGCTCCGTCACTTATCCCTGCGATGCCGACGACAAGCCCGGCAACGAGATCGTCTTCGGCGACAAATTCCCGACGGCCTCGGGCCGCGCGCGGCTCGTGCCCGTGGGCCTCGTTCCGCCCGCGGAGGAGCCCGACGCCGACTACCCGATGGTGCTCACCACGGGACGCCAGCTCGAGCATTGGCACACCGGCGCCATGACGCGCCGCGCGAGCGTCCTCGACACCATCGAGCCCGAGGCGGTCGCGAGCCTCTCGCCCGCCGATTTGCGCAAGATGGGCGTCCGCCCCGGCGACATGATCCGCGTCGCGACCCGTCGCGGCGCGATCGAGCTGAAGGCGCGCGCAGACAGCGCGGTGCCCTCGGGGATGATCTTCATCCCCTTCTGCTACGCCGAGGCCGCCGCCAACGTCCTCACCAACCCCCAGCTCGACCCCTTCGGGAAGATCCCGGAGTTCAAGTTCTGCGCGGCGAGAGTGGAGCGGGCGAACGTCGAGGCGTGAGCAACCGTGTCCCGGTGCTGGAAAAGGAAATGATCCGAGATTAGGCTGACCTTCTTCACCCGGCTCAGTCTCTCGTTGCCGGGTCGTGCCGTCGAGGGGGGCGCGGATGAGGCGGCGAGAATTCCTGATGATGTCCGGGGGTCTGGCGGGGCTTTGGGCCCGCCCTTTGCGTGCGCAGGCGGGTGCGCCGGTCGTAGGGTTCCTCAATAGTGCATCGCCGGAGACCTATGCCTTCAACGCGGCGGCATTCCGCGAGGGTTTGAAGGAAGCCGGCTTCGTCGAGGGCCAGAATGTCCGCATCGAGTATCGCTGGGCGAATGCCGACTATCAGCGCCTGCCGGTGCTCGCGAAGGAACTCGTCGCACTGGGCGTGAATGCAATTGCAGCGACCGGCGATGTTGCATCGGCGCGTGCCGCCCAAGCTGCAACCCATTCCATCCCGATCGTCTTCACAATAGGCGCCGATCCCGTTCGATTCGGCCTCGTCGTCAGCATGAACCGGCCCGGCGCCAACGTCACCGGCATCAGCCTGCTGTCCTCGGTGTTGGGCGCCAAGCGAGTGGAGCTCCTGAAGCGGATTGCGCCTGGCGTCACCCGCATCGCGCTCCTCATGAATCCGGACAATCCGAATGCGGAACTCGAGCAAGACGATGCCCAGAAGGGGGCGCGTCTGCTAGGACTGGAATCTACGGTTTACGCCGCGCGCAACGAGGCCGAGATTGACGCCGCCTTCGCCGCGCTCCTCCAGCATGGCGATAACGGCTTCATCACCGGCACCGATCCCATTCTCCTCGACCGGCGCGTCCAGATCGTCGCGCTCGCAGCGAGACACGCGCTTCCGGGCGCTTACTTCGTGCGACAGTTTGCGGCCTCCGGCGGGCTCGTGAGCTATGGGCCGAGCATCACCTGGATGTACCGCCAGGCGGGCTCATACGTGGGTCGGATCCTAAAGGGTGAGAATCCGGCGGAGATGCCGGTTCTCCAGCCGACACGCTTCGAGCTCGTCGTCAATCTCAAGACCGCGCACACGCTCGGTCTCGATGTCCCCCATACGATCCTTGTCGGCGCCGACGACATTATCGAGTAGAGCAAGCCGCGGGCCGAAAATCCCGCGTCGCGTCCGATCACGCTCGCAACCTATCTCCCGTTGCTCTTGATCCAGCCGGCGATGCGCGCCACGACCTCCGGCTCGATCCCGAGAAAGCCGTGCTGGGCGCGCGCCTCGCAGGGCGGGGATTGCGGCGGCAAGCCGCCGCTCACCATGACGATCTCGACTTTGGGCGAGGACTTGAGCGCGGACTTGATGCGCTCGGCATCGCCGGGCGGCGTCAGATCGCAGGCGTCGCCGGTGTGCGAGAGGATCAGCACGGGGACATTGATGGCAGCGAGGTTGGCCTTGAAGACGGTCTCCTTGAATTGCGGCTTGCCGCCCTCGCGCGTGAGCGTCGAGGTCAGCACCACGCCCGCGATCTCGCCGTGCGTGAGCCGGCTCGCGGCACCCGCGGCTGCGTTGGTGCCCTGGCTCGTGCCGACGAGCCAGATCGGCGCCTTCGTCTGCGTGCGGACGTAAGCAATGATCTTGGCGACGTCGTCGGCGTAATCCGGGGTCGTCCGGTAATTGAAGAGATCGGAGCGGTTCGTGGGGACGTCGGGAATGGCGACGCTCATCCCCTGCTTCACCCATTCCTCGCGCGTCCGCACCAGGAAATTGCCGCCGGCGCCGAAACTCCCGTCGGGCCCCAGCTTCACGATGCCGTTGCCGCCGGGGAACATGATGAGCGCCGCGCTCGCATTTCCCGCGGGAAGATAAAGGACGCGCTCCTTGGCGCCGCCGGAGGCCGGGAGGTCCACGGTCGTGCCCGCGGCGAGCGCCCCGGCAGCGGTCGCGACCGCGATCGCGAGGACGGAAAGCGCCGCCGCGCGGCGGCACCTCGCCGGGCGCGATCCCTTGGGCGGGCGAGCGCCGATCTGCATCATCGACATGGCGGGGGTCTCTCCTCGGTGTCCGCGGCGGGAGATTGGTCCGGATTTCCGTTTCCCGCAAGACGGGCGGCCGAAAAAAGCAACCGGGCGGAAAGTTGCCCTTCCGCCCGGTACGCCGTCGCGGAAACGGCCGCTATTGCGCGGCGCGCGCCGATGCCGTGGGCATCGACCCTTTCGTGCCGAGCCAGCTCGCGCGAAGCGGCTTTAGCACGAAGAGCGCGAGCAGCGCCGCGATCGCGTTGAAGGCGCAGGCCACGAGGAACGGACCTTGCCAGTTGCCCGTCACCGACACCAGCCAACTGGAGAGCGGCGCCGCGATCGCCGCGGTGCCCTTCGCGGTATAGAGCAGGCCCGCGTTGGTGGCCGCGTATTCGGGACCGTAGGTGTCGGTGCAGGTCGACGGGAACAAGCTGAAGATCTCGCCCCAGGCGAAGAACACCACGCCGCTCAGGAGCGCGAAAGCGACGGGGTCCTTGCCGAACGTGTAGAGGCACCAGATCCCCACGGCCTCGAGTCCGAAGGCGATGAACATGGTGTTCTCGCGTCCGATATAGTCGGAGACGAAGCCGAAGAACGGACGCGTGAGGCCGTTCAGGATGCGGTCGAACTGGGCCGCGAGCGTTAGCGCGGTGCCCATCCCGAATATCACGATCTTGTCGACGCCGAAATCCTTGGCGATGGGAGCGAGCTGCGCCGTCGCCATGAGGCCGCCGGCGGCCATCAGGACGAACATCACGTAGAGGACCCAGAAGATCGGGGTCTGCACCATTTCCACGGGCGTGAAGTTCCGCCGGCTCTGCGTCACGCGCGCGGCTGCCGTCGCCTCGCGCACGTCGCCGCTTCGCGGTGCCCGCATGGCCCAGGCCAGCAGGAACACGATCACTCCCTGCCCGATGCCGAACCACAGGAAGGTCGATTGGTAGCCGTTCCCCGCGATCATGTCCTGGATCGGCTTAACCGTGAACGCCGAGCCCATGCCGAAGCCGGCGGCCGTCAGGCCGGCGGCGAGGCCGCGCCGATCGGGGAACCACTTCAGGGCATTACCGACGCAGGTGCCGTAGACCGCGCCCGCGCCGATCCCCGCGATGATCTGGCCCGCGAACAGCATCCAGAGCTCGCTCGCGATGCCGTTGACGACCCAGCCGAGCCCCGAGAGGATGCCGCCGAAGATCACCACGGCCTTTGGGCCGTAGCGGTCGACGAACCAGCCCTCGACCGGAACCAGCCACGTCTCGAAGAGGACGAAGCAGAAGAACGTCCACTGGATCGCGGTCTTGGTCCAGGAATACTTCTCGGCGATCGGATTGACGAAGAACGTCCAGCCGTATTGCAGGTTGGCGATCATCACCATGCAGATGATGCCGACCAGGAGCTGGATCCAACGGAATCCCTGCGCGGGCGCCGTATCGGCGGTTGAACTCATAGGCATGTCCTCCCTCTAATCTTGGTATTGAAAGCTGCGGAATCTCTTCCGGATTCCTCGCATTGTGCCGCCAGCAACGGCCGCGCGGCTTACCCGCCCGCGGATGGCAGCGCTTGCTCGCGGCGGCAAGATAAGGCATCCGAAACCATATGGAAACCGTTTGATGTGGTTAACGAATTTTAATGTTTCGGACGGTCTTGCGGACAGCGGCGGGCGCATCGATAGGGCATTTGACCGCACCCCATCGTTCATGCTGCGGTGCCGCATACAAGGGGGGCGGTATGGAAGCGCGGGGGCAGGGAGGTTACTCGGGCTGGCTTTGGGCGGCGCTGGCCTGCGCCCTCCTCGTGGGCATCGCGATTGTCTGGCTCGACCGGCCGATCGCGACCTTCGTCCATGCGCAAATCCAGAACAAAACGATCTTCGACCAGATGCAGAAGCTGCCGGAGATCCTGCCGGGGGCGGCGGCGGTCATCTTGGCGGGTCTCGTGCTCGCCGCGGCCGTCGGATGGCGCGGAGGCGCGGCCTGCGAGGTCCTCGTGCGCTGCAGCATCAGCCTCCTCGCGGCGGCCGCGATCAAAGACCAGCTCAAATTCCTCTTCGGCCGCACCTGGCCCGAGACCTGGATCAACAACAACCCCTCCTTCATCAAGGACGGTGTCTTCGGATTCTTTCCCCTGCACGGCGGGCTCGGCTGGGCCTCGTTCCCGTCGGGCCACATGACCGCGATCACCTCGGTCCTAGCGGTGCTCTGGCTGAGGTGGCCGCGGCTCCGCTGGCTATGGGCGCTACTGTGGCTCGACGTGGTCGTGGGGCTGCTCGGCGCCGACTATCACTGGCTCAGCGACATCGTCGCCGGGAGTTTCCTCGGCGCGGCCGTCGGCGTCGTCGCGGCGAGGCTGCGCAGCGGGGATCAGCGCACGAGCTGACAGTCCCCGACGCCGCCGCCGCTCGGTCCGAGGATCGTCACGGTCGGGGGATTGCCGGGCCGATAGATGGCACGCTGCCCGTCGAGCGCGCCGCCGTGGAAGGTGATGTTCATGCCGCCCGCGGCGAGCTCGTATGTGCCGGGCTTGCCCTCGGTGTCGGCATAGCGGCCGGCACCCGAAGTCGAAAAGTTATACGCCATCCGCGCGGAGCTGCCGTTCCAGCACTCGTATTTCCCCACGGGAATGCCGGCGCCCTGCGCGTGAGCGGCGAGCGGCGCGAGCGCGGCCAAGGCAGTGACGATGCCAAGCCGACGAAACCTCGGCGAATGTGCGGACATGAGCCATTCCTTCTCGTGACGACCGCTCTTACTTCAGGCGGTCCTTGATCTTGTCGATGCCGGCCTGGGCGCAGGCCTCGTCCTTGTCTCCTCCGGGCGCGCCGGCGACGCCGACGGCGCCGATCACTTCCTCGCCGACCTTGATGGGAAGGCCGCCCTGCACCAGCAGGACGCCCGGCACGAATTGGAGGCCCGAGGCGGCGGGATTGCTCATGAGCCGCTCTCTCGCGACGCCGCTGGGGATCTTGAAGGAGCTCGCGGTATAGGCCTTATCGCCGGCGCTGTCGATCGTGTGAATCCCCGCACTGTCCCCGCGCAGCACCGCCTGGCGCGCGCCGCTGGCATCGACCAATACGGCGCTGACGAAAAAGCCCTGACTCCTGCAGGCCTCGACGGCTGCGCCGACGGCCTCGTTGGCGAGCGCGGCCGGCACCCGATGCGTGGTGAGCAAGCCCTGCGCCTGCGTATCGGCGCCTGCGGCGATTGTGGCGACGATGGCGGTCCCGGCGAGAAAGCTGCGCATGGCGAATGCGATCATGATCTCCTCCCGTTCGGGGCGACTCCCGCTGCGGCCCCGCCCCAGAGTATGAAGGAATCCCTCCCGCGCACGAGCCCGCGCCCCGGGCGCTCGCGCAGACGTGATCGGGTCAGGCCAGAACCTTCGCGAGGCGGTCGAGCGCCTCGGTCAGCCGCTGCGTCGATGCTGCAAAGCAAAACCGCAGATAGCCTTCGCCCGCGTCGCCGAAGGCGATGCCGGGGGCCACGCCGACCTTGACGGTCCTGACGACTTCATGCGCGAGCGACAGGCTGTCCTTGCAGCCTTCGATCCGGCAGAAGGCGTAGAAGGCGCCTTCCGGCGGCTTCACGGTGACGCGCGGGAAGCGCGCGAGGCCCTGGATGAGCAGATCGCGGCCGATGCGGCAGCGCTCGACGATCTCCGCGACCAGCGGCTCTCCCTGCTCGATCGCGACGACGGCGGCATGTTGCAGGAAGGTCGGGGAGCCGCTGGTGTTGAACTCCACGAGCTTCTCGACGACGTCGATCATCTCCTTGGGTGCCACCATCCAGCCGAGGCGCCAGCCCGTCATCGCCCAGGCCTTGGAGAAGCTCTGCAGCACGACGAGACGGTCCTCGGGCTCGGCCAGGTCGTGGAAGGAGGGCGCAGCGCGGCGGCCGTAGACGATGCGGCTGTAGACTTCGTCGGCGAGGATCCAGAGCCCGCGCCTGCGCGCGAAATCGAGGAGCGCCGCCTGCTCCGCGCTCGACATCATCCAGCCCGTGGGATTACCGGGCGAGTTCACGAAGATCGCGCGCGTCGTCGCGTCGCAGGCGTCCATGAGGCGCTGCAGATCGAGCCGCCAGCCGCCCTCGCGCGTGGGGATGAGCGCCACCGGCCTCGGCGTCCCGCCCATGATGCGCACGGCGGCCTCGAGGTTGGGCCAGACCGGCGAGACCACGACGACGCTGTCGCCGGGGTCGATGAGCGCCTGGATCGTCAGCATGATGGCGCTCATGCCGGAGGAGGTGACGACGACGTTGTCGCTCGCGACCGGCTTCGCGAAGAGCCCCGTCAGATAGCGCGCGATCGCGCGGCGGAGCGGCGGGAGGCCGTGCTTGAAGGTGTAGAAGGTCTCGCCGCGCCGCATCGCCTCCGCCGCCGCCTCGCAGATGAAGGCGGGTGTCGCGAGATCGCCCTCGCCGAACCAGAGCGGGACGATGTCGGGGTCGCCGAAGACGGGACCCGCGACCTCGCCGATCTTCGAGGCCGGGAGCGCCGCGATGCTGGGACGCACGCCGCTGGGGCGATCCGGAATCGGCGCGGGCTTCGGCGGCATGACAGCGGGGGTGTCGGGCAAGGTTGGTCTCCAGGCACGATAGCAGCAGTGTACCGGCCGCCCTTATGCCGGGCGCTGCGCGCGGCCGCAAACGCATTTTTTGCAAGCCCCGCACGCGGTCGCTAGAGTTGTCGCGTGACAAGACGCCGCCTCGCCGGCGGCAGCGGGAGCCCATGGACATGACCGAGCCCCTCTGGCAGCCGAGCGCCGAGCAGGTCGCCTCCGCTAACCTCACGCGCTTCATGGCCGCGGCGGAGAAGCGCTGGGGGCGGAGCCTCGGGGATTTCGCGGCGCTCTACCGCTGGTCCATCGAGCAGCGCGAGGAGTTCTGGCGCTCGGTCTGGGAGTTCTGCGGCGTCGTCGCGCAGACACCCGGCGAGAGGACCCTCATCGACGGCGACCTGATGCCGGGCGCGCGTTTCTTCCCGGAGGCGCGGCTCAACTTCGCGGAGAACCTGCTGCGTCGGCGCGGTGCCGGCGACGCGATCGTGTTCTGGGCCGAGAACAAGGTGAAGCGCCGGCTTTCGCACGCGGAGCTCTACCACACGGTCTCACGGCTCGCGCAGGCGCTTAGGGCGGACGGCGTCGGGCCCGGCGACCGCGTCGCGGGCTACATGCCGAACATGCCGGAGACGGCGATCGCGATGCTGGCGGCGGCGAGCCTGGGCGCCGTCTGGTCCTCCTGCTCGCCCGACTTCGGCGTCAAGGGCGTGCTCGACCGCTTCGGCCAGATCGAGCCAAAGGTGCTGATCCTCGCCGACGGCTATTTCTACAACGGCAAGGCCTTCGACTGCCTCGACAAGGCCCGCGAGATATTGCTGCAGCTTCCGAGCGTGAAGCGCGTCGTCGTCGTGCCCCTGACGCGCGAGAGCCCCACGCTCTCGGGCCTCAGGAACGCGAGCCTGCTGCCGAGCTATCTCTCGCCGCACAAGGCGGGGGAGATCGCCTTCGCGCAGCTCCCCTTCGATCATCCCCTCTACATCATGTATTCCTCCGGCACGACCGGCGTTCCCAAATGCATCGTGCACGGCGCCGGCGGCACGCTCCTGCAGCACCTGAAGGAGCACATCCTCCATTGCGACGAGCGGCCCGGCGACCGCGTCTTCTACTTCACGACCTGCGGCTGGATGATGTGGAACTGGCTCGTCTCCGCGCTCGCGACGGGCGCGACGCTGCTGCTGTACGACGGCTCGCCCTTCCATCCCTCCGGCAACATCCTCTTCGACTACGCCGACGACGAGGGCATGACGCTCTTCGGGACCTCCGCCAAATACATCGACGCCTGCCACAAGGCCGGGATCGAGCCCAGGAAGACGCACAAGCTCGCGGCGCTCCGCCTCATGACCTCCACGGGCTCGCCGCTCGCGCCGGAGAGCTTCGATTACGTCTATGAGCGCGTGAAGCCCTCGCTCTGTCTTTCCTCGATCTCCGGCGGCACCGACATCGTCTCCTGCTTCGTCCTCGGCAATCCCATCGGCCCCGTCTGGCGCGGCGAGATCCAGACGCCGGGGCTCGGCATGGCGGTCGCGGTCTTCGACGACAGCGGCAAGCCCGCGCCCGTGGGCGAGAAGGGCGAGCTCGTCTGCACCAAGTCCTTTCCCTGCATGCCCATCGGCTTCTGGAACGATCCCAAGGGCGAGCGCTATCACTCCGCATATTTCGCGCGCTTCCCGAGCATCTGGTGCCACGGCGACTATGCCGCAATGACCGAGCACGGCGGCGTCGTCATCTACGGCCGCTCGGATGCCGTGCTCAATCCCGGCGGCGTGCGCATCGGCACCGCGGAGATCTACCGCCAGGTCGAGCAGGTGCCGGAGGTGCTGGAGGCGCTGGTGATCGGCCAGGACTGGGAGAACGACGTGCGCGTGGTGCTCTTCGTGAAGCTCCGGGAGGGGCTCGTGCTTGAGGACGCGATCGTCGAGAAGATCAAGAAGCAGATCCGCGCCAATGCGACGGCCCGCCACGTGCCCGCGAGGATCATCCAGGTCGCGGACATTCCCCGCACCAAGAGCGGCAAGATCGTCGAGCTCGCGGTGCGCGACGTCGTGCACGGCCGCCCCGTCAAGAACATCGAGGCCCTCGCCAACCCCGAGGCGCTCTCGCTCTTCAAGGACCTGCCGCAGCTCCAGCGATGAGGGGGCTGCTGGCGCGGCCGCCGGATTGGCCCTAGGCTTTCCGCCCGTTCTCCATGGCCTTCCTCGCCGTCATAGCCCGCCGCTTCAACGCACTGCCGCCGATCACGCGCGCGGGGTTCTGGGTCATCCTCGCGGGGATCTGCGCGACGCTCATGAACGTCGTGATACGCAAGGCCGCGGACGAGGGGATGCACGCCTTCGAGATCACGTTCTTCCGCTGCCTCTTCGGCTTTGCGGCGCTCATTCCCTGGATCGTGAAGTCCGGCGTGGGCGGCCTGCGCACGAGCAAGATCGGCTACTACACGCTCCGCGGCATGGTGAGCCTCGTCTCCATGCTCACCTGGTTCTACGGCATAACGCTGGTGCCGCTCTCGACCGCGACCGCGCTCAACTTCACCTCGCCGCTCTTCGCGACGCTGGGCGCGGCGCTCGTGCTGCACGAGACCGTGCGCTTCCGGCGCTGGGCGGCGCTAGCGGTGGGCTTCGTCGGCGTGGTGGTGATCCTCCGGCCCGGCACAGCCGCTCTCGATCTCAACGCCTTCCTCATCATCTGCTCCGCGCTCACCGGCGGCATGAACGTCGTGACCGTGAAGTTCCTGGCGCGGACGGAATCGCCGACCGCGATCGTAACTTACCTCATGCTCTATCTGACGCCGCTCTCGCTGCTGCCGGCGCTTTTCGTGTGGTCCTGGCCCACGCTCGCGGCGATCGCCTGGCTCTTCGTGCTGGGCTCGCTCGGAACGGCATCCCACCTCTGCGTCGTGCGCGGCTATGGTCTCGTCGACGCCAGCGCCTGCGCGCCCTTCGAGTTCCTGCGCCTTCCCTTTGCGGCCTTTCTGGGCTACGCGATCTTCCAGGAGGTGACGGATCTCTGGACCTGGGTGGGCGCGCTCACCATCGCGGCCTCCTCGGTCTACGTCGCCCACCGCGAGGCGAAGCTTGCGCGCGAGCGCGCGCCGGCGCCGCCGCCCGCCGCCGCCCAGAGCGCCCGCGATCCCCTGCCGCGCGCATGAGCCGCCTCGCGCGGGGGCAAGCGATCTGCTATCCCTCCGCCGTTCTTGCACAGGAGATGCGAATGAAGCTCAGCGGTCATGCCGCCCTGGTGACGGGCGGAGCCTCCGGCCTCGGCGCCGCCACGGCGCGAGCGCTCGCGGGGGCCGGCGCCAAGGTCGCGGTGCTCGACGTCAACGCCGAGGCCGCCCAGGCAGTCGCGCAGGAGATCGGCGGCCTCGCGCTCACCTGCGACGTCGCCGACGCCAAGAGCGCCGAAGCCGCGGTCGCGAAGGCCAGGGACGCGCACGGCGCCGCGCGCGTGCTCGTCAATTGCGCGGGCATCGGCCCGGCTCAGCGTATCGTGGGACGCGAGGGACCGATGCCGCTCGAGGCCTTCAAGCGCGTCATCGACATAAACCTGATCGGGAGCTTCAATCTCATGCGGCTTGCAGCATCCGACATGACGGCATTGCCGCCGCTCGAGGACGGCGAGCGCGGCGTCATCGTCTCCACCGCCTCCGTCGCGGCCTATGAGGGCCAGATCGGGCAGGCCGCCTATTCTGCCTCGAAGGGCGGCATCGTTGCGCTGACCTTGCCGGCGGCGCGCGAGTTCGCGCGGAGCGGTATCCGCGTCAACGCGATCGCTCCCGGCCTCTTCGCCACGCCGCTGCTGCTGGGCATGCCGCAAGCGGTACAAGACAGTCTCGCCCAGAGCGTTCCCTTCCCGACCCGCTTCGGCAAGCCCGAGGAATATGCGGCGCTCGTGCTGCACATCGTCGGGAATCCCATGCTCAACGGGGAGACCATCCGCCTCGACGGCGCGATCCGGATGCAGCCGAAGTAGGCGCCGTTGCTTTCGTCGCAGCCCACGCATAGGCTTGGGCCTGCGATGAGGGGGCCGAGAATTTGGGGACACACTACGACTGTGTGCGCTGGCGACCGTGAAACCGGCCAATGCGCGACGGGCTAATTGGGTATTGTGTCCCCGTGATTTCCGAACTGCCGCGTTCAGAATTGCGATTGCGGCTGCGATTTTGACGCCGACTGCGGCGGGGGCGAAAGCATCCCCCTGTAGTCAAATCTGGCAAAAGTCACTAACCGAGGCGACGGCGCTCATTTCCGCGCCAGCGATCCGCGCGAGCCTTCCTCGGTCGATGTCAGGCCGCGCCCCCGTCTATGAGCACATGAGTGTTGGATCATGGCATATCGTCTGGGCAGAGCCGGATGATGGTGAGCCCGCCGCCTTGTTCATAAGGCTTGATGAGAAAATACCTCACCTCCTGGAGGTGTGGGGCGGCGTGGTACGCGACGATGAGCATTCATCGATCGAGAACTGGGCCTTGCATCTCGCCCCTCGATTTCCGCCTGGGCTCGCAAAGTGTTTTGCCTGGTATGCTGTCGTGGGGCGATACAGAAAATCTCTGACATGGCCCAATCCCTTCAATCGTGACGCCCCACATTAGCGTTTTGGCACATGGGGACACATTGCGATTGTGGGCGCTAGGCAGCAAGGAACCACCCAATGGTCGGTGGGTTAATTGGCTATAGTGTCCTCGTGATTCCATCGCAATGTCATTCTGGTTTCTCGCAAGACCCGATAAGGGAGAGCGCGCGACGTAGCGGAGGTCATCCGTCACTGGCGTGTTGACGAGCTGATGCCGTGGTGCGCGGACGCTGGCGCGAAGGGAGGCTTGTAAAGGTGGCACCACTTTCTTTTTTCATGCGCATCTTCTCCCTCGGCGCCGCGGCCATCCTCGGTCTCGTTGTCATCGGAGAGTCTGCGTCTGCTCAAAAGGCATCGCCGATTGCGGTCCTGTTTGTCGGATGCCCCGCAGACGGACAGATGGGTCCCATTGCCGCTCCGACTGCTGTTCGCGAAACCCCGGCGGCTCCCGCATCAGCGGGGTCCCGGCTCACCTACTACGCCTCGACGCACCTCGGGGTCCTTGCACCACGGGGATGGCATTGTTTCGGGCTATACGGATCAAACGGTTCAATCCTCATTGCGACCCCCGATGCCCATGACGCGAATGAACTCATGCGTCCGGAGACGCGGCTATCAGGTCCGGTCGTCCAGTTGTCGCGAACATACGGCGGCACGTCCGGAAGAATTTGGGTTGCGGACGTCGCTGCGCGATTGTTTCCCGCCGCGAAGCCCTTCGTGCAGCGCGTGATGGACGAGGGTCTCTTGCCAAATGACAAGTTTTCTTTCCGACCCTATGCGGACGACAGGCTCACCCGGCGAAGCGAGACGGAAGTGGAGTTTTTGACGCCTGGCAATCGCGAGGGAATTGGAACCTCCAGCAGAATCGCGAGAAACGCCGAGCCGATAAGCGGTGTTGCGATCTTGCTCCCTACGGATAACGTGTACGATCTCATCTATCTGGCCATCCGGTTGCCAACCGAAATGCGTCCTCTCTCCCCGACCATCGTCAAATCAGTCGAAACCGATCACGAGACGCCTCCGCTCGGGAACCCCCGATGAATTCCAGGATTCCCAGCTCGGGAATACGGGGACGCATTACGATTGTGGGCGCTAGGGAGCACGGTGCCCCGAATGGTCGAGGAACTGATTGGGTATTGTGTCTCCGTAATTCATTCGGATGCAGCCAAAGCAGCGCCCGTTGCCTTCGCCGGTGCCCCCGCTTAGGCTTCGGCCCGCCATGAGCGAGAACCAACCGACGCCACCCTCCGCAAACCTCGAGCGCAGACTCGCGACGATCCTCTCGGCCGACGTTGCCGGCTACAGCCGCCTGATGGCGGAGGACGAGGAGCAGACGCTCCGCGTCTTCCGCGGCCATGCCGAGGTGTTCCGCTCGCTCGTCGCCATGCACAAGGGCCGCATCTTCAACACCGCCGGCGATGCGATCCTCGCGGAGTTCGCCAGCGCCGTCGAGGCCGTCCGCTGCGCCACGGAGATCCAGGCGGCGCTCCACACCCGCAATGACCAGATCGCGGAGAGCCGCCGCGTGCAATTCCGCATCGGCGTCAATCTCGGCGACGTGATGGTGCACGGCGATGACCTCATGGGCGACGGCGTCAACGTCGCGGCGCGCCTGCAAGCGGCGGCGGAGCCCGGCGGCGTCTCGATCTCCGGAAGCGTCTACGATCAGATTCGCAACAAGCTCTCGCTCTCCTTCCGCTCGCTCGGCGAGCAAACCTACAAGAACATCCCACAGCCCGTGCGCACCTTCTCTATTGCCGAGGTCGAGGGTCACGGCGCGCTCCCCACGCCCAAGCCCGCGCACGGCGGCGGCGCGCGCCCCGCGACTTGGGTCGTAGCAGCCGTGCTGCTGATCGCCCTCGCCGGCGGCGCTTATTGGGGCTATGTGCAATTTCAGCATCCGCGCGGGGGCGGACAGGTGGCGCGCGCGACGCCGCCCGCCGCCGCGGCTGCGCCTGCTGCCGCGCCCGCAGCGGGAGCCGGCGACATCGACGGCGTCTATGCCGGCGAGGTCTGCTACGGCCCCGGTTCCAAGGATCAGGCGCGCTGCTTTCGCGGACAAGCGAAGATCGAGAACGGCCATATCGAGGGCCGCCACACGGGGTCCTCGGGCAATTCCGTGATCTACAGCGGCGAGGTCAAGCCCACGGGCGAGGTGAGGATCGAGCTCCACACCGAGAACGGCGAGGGCGCCCGCCTCACGACGGCCGATCTCACGGGCAGCATCCGCGACGGCGTTCTCGAAGCGAAGGGCGCCTTCCGCAACGGACGTACCGCGGAGATCAACTGGCAGCGAAGGTAAGCGAGGGACGGTGCCGAGGCTCCTTCGTCAACAAGGCGCCCCGTCGCGCAGCGGCATGGTGTAGGTGACGGCCGTGCCGGTCAGGCAGAGCTCGCCCTCGGCGTTTCGCACGGTGGTCTTGAGGGTGCAGATCGGCTTGTCCTCGCGCGCCGAGGTCACCTCGACGCGGCCCACGATCTCCTCCCCGACGCCGACCGCCTTCACGAAACGCCATTGGATCTCGAGGAAGACGCTGCCGGGGCCCGGGAGATCCTCGGCGACGATCGCGTTGAGGAGGCCGGAGGTGACCCCGCCTTGCACGATCAGCCGTTTGAACGGGGTCCGTGCCGCGAGCTCCGCGTCGTAATGCAGCGGGTTCCGGTCACCCGTCATCAGCGTGAACATCTCCACGTCGCGCATGCTGGTGCGCCGCGCTCGCTCCGCGAAGGTGCCGGCCCCGGGCCGCCCCTTGATCGTGCCGGACCAGGGGGAAAGCGTCTCAATAACATCGCTCACGGGATCGCCTCCTCGGTTGCAACGCGCCACGCGGCTGCGGGCGCCGGAATCGGGTAATGCCGCGGCATCTCCTCGAGAGCGGCGAGATGCTCCACCTCCGCCTTCATCGCGACCGAGGCGGCGTGGTGGTATTGCCGCACCGTGTCGAGATCCCAATCGAAGGAGGCGATGGCGTCGGTCGTCGCGAGGAACGGCAGCGAGAGCTCCTCGCGCGCCGCTGCGTATTGGGCAAACGCCCGGTCGGTTCCCTCGAGAGCGGCGCGTGCCAGCAGCTCCGCGTCTCGGAGCGCATCGCTCATGCCGTGCGCCGTCAGCGGGTCCTTGAAATAGCCGGCATCGCCGACGAGCGCCCAGCCGAGGCCCCAAGCCTGGCGCATGAAGCCGGGCCGCCCCGCGAAGGTCCAGACCGGGCCCTCGGATAGGATGGGATCGAGCGCCGCCGCGATGTCCGGGGCTGCCTCGGCGAGGACGCGGCGGTAGGCGTCGACGCCGCGCAGGCCCGCGCGAAAGCGGGCGGACGGCATGGCCGCGAAGACGCAGTGCATCCCGGCGTTCGTGGGTATCGCGCCTGCACTGGCGCCCAGCGCGTAATACCAGTGATATCCGCGATCAGGGAGGCCCGGCCAATGGCCGTAAATGAGGGTGCTGGCGGAGCGGCACTGGCGCAAGACGGGGGCCTCGACCAGGCGAGCGACCGAGGAGCCGATCCCGTCCGCGCCGACGACGAGCTCGGCCTCGATCTCCACGGGCTCGCCGGTGCCGCCGCGGACGAGGGCGGTCGAGACACGGCCGCTCGGGCCGCGGTCCAGACGGGCAAGCGAGTGCCGAAAGCGGACGTCGGCGCCGGCTTCCGCTGCGGCGTCGACGAGCACGCGGTCGAGCACCGTGCGCCTGGGCGCGTAGAGCGCGCGGACGCCGTGGCTCTCTCCGATCTCGATCTCCACGACATCATCGCCATAGTGGAACGCGGTCTTCCGAACCGGCGGCGTTCCCGCCCGCTCGATCCGGGGCAGGATGCTCCAGCGGTGCAGCTGCAGCACCCCCGCGCGCATCAGCGCGTGGGTGGAGATCGTGTCGCTTCCATAGTCGCCGCGATCGATCAGCAGCACGCGGAGCCCCGCGCGCGCCAGCAGCATCGCGGTCGCGGCGCCGGCGCAGCGGGCGCCGACCACCAGCACGTCGCAGCTCACGCGCTCCGTCATAGGATCGCCTCCCTTGCCATGGAGACCGTGCTGCGCCGGTCGGACGCGAGGTGCCGGTAGACGAGCCCTGCGATCTCCTCGGCGTCGAGCCCGACGCCGTCGATGAAGTGCGAGCGGCGCCGGCGCTGGAAGGTGAGGCCGAGGACATAGATCCCAGGCATCGCCGTGACGCCGAGCCGATGGATGATCTCGCCCTGGCGATTGAGGATCGGGAGCCTAATCCAGGGATAGCGCTCCACGTAGCCCGTCGCCCAGACCACGCTGCGTACGCCTTCGCGCAAGAGGTCGAGCTCCGTCGGCCCGCTGCTCGCGAAAAAGCGCGGGATGGGCGGCGCGGCCGGATAATTCCGCTCCAATCCCTGCTCCGCCACGAAGGCGTCGATGCGGTCGAGCACGCGCAACATGCGCTCGTGCGAGCGGGCGGTCGTCTCCGCGAGATCGTCCTTGAAGCCGAGCTTGTGCCCGTCTATCGCGGCGAGGCGGCCGAAGAGCCGGACGCCCTGGTCCTGCAGGATCCCGAGGTCGAGGTTGCGATGATCCGGCCGGCCCACGAGCTGCAGCGAGGGCTGGCGATGTCCCGCCGCGAGGCTCCACGCATCCTCCGCGCGGTCGTCGAGTATGCCCGCCGCGTCCATGCAGGCGTAGATGTCGTGGCCGCGATAGCGGCGCGGCGTGCGGGTGTGGTCCCCGACCGAGAGGATCGCGCGCCGCCCGGAGGCGTGGATTTCCTCCGCGAGCTGCAGTCCCGTCGAGGAGGCCCCGACGACGAGGACGCCGCCCGAGGCAATCTGGTCCGGCGAGCGATAGTCTCGCGGCAGTATCTGCTGGATGGATGGTGGGAGACGCTCGGCCATGGGAGGGACGAACGGAACGCCGCAGGCGCCCGTTGCGACGATCACGGCGCGGGCTTGCCAGCAGCCGGCGCTCGTCGCCAGCCGGTATCGAGACCCGTCGGTCTCGAGCGCGGTGACTTCGACACCCTCGGCGACCGGCGCGCGAATCGACACGGCGTAGCCGACGAGGTAATTCGCGAACTCGGCCGCGGCGAGGAAGCCGTCGGGGTCGGCTCCGGCATGCGGACGTCCCGGGAGCGCGCTGTGCGAATTCGGGGTGAGCAAATGCAGCGAATCCCACCGCTCCGAGCGCCAGCGCTCGCCGATGCGTCCCCTTTCGAGAACGACGTGATCGACGCCGCTCGCGCTGAGGCAGCGGCTCATCGCGAGTCCGGCCTGGCCGCCGCCGATGACGATGACATCGTTCCGCTTCATTTCGGGCATCCGAGAAGGTATGAGGGGATTGGGCGCCGATGAGCGGATGCTCATCGGCTGTCCCGATTACCGCTTGGCGCTCCCGTCCATTTCGACCGATACGGGCACGCCCTTGGTGATGACGTCGTAGACGGCCGAGCGCGCTGTCGCCTGCTCGAGGATCGCGGCGAGCTGCTCCGGCGTCGCGTCGCCCTCGATGACGAAGCTCGCCTTGATCGCCTCGTAGCCGTTGCGGACCTCCTTCGAGAGGCCGAGGATGCCGCGGAGGTCGATGTCGCCCGCGACGGTGGACTCGACCTTGCGGAGCTTGATGCCGCGGGCCGCCGCAATGTTCGCGATGCCGCTGGTGATGCAGGCGGCGAGCGCGTGCAGCAGCCATTCGACCGGCGCAGGCGCGTCGTCCAGGCCGCAGAGCACGGCGGGATGATCGGCTTCCGCCTCGTACTTGGCCTTGTGCTGGTGCTCGGTACCGGCGCCGAAAAAGCCGGACATGCTGCTGCGGCTGTGCGTGCCGGAGAGCCAGCGGTTCCTGGCGCGGAACTGGAACTTGCCGAGCTCGGGCTGGGCGCCCACGGCGTTGATGGTCGCGAGCAGGGTCGGCGTGTCGACGCCGTGCAACGGCGTCGGCGTCCGCTTGGCCTTCGGCGCGACGGCTGTCTGCGCAGTCATTCGATCTTCTCCTCGATAGGGTTGCGAATGCGTGCCTCGTCCGCCGCTACGGCGAGCGAGCCGAGGCATCGCGGGCGAGGAGGAAGATGGTGCTTTCGGCCCCCGCGGGTCTTGGACTGGCGGGACGTTCGTTTGTCCCGGCGGGACGGATCGGCCGTCAGTGCATCGCGGGATCGAGCGGCCGGGCCCGCCATTCCGACGGCGTCATTCCGAAGCGCTCGCGGAAGGCCCGATTGAAGTATGAGAGATCGCCGAACCCGGCATCGAATGCGATCTCCGCGATCTTCTTGCCGCGGTTCCAGGGGCTCGCGAGAAGCCTCGTCGCCCTGAGCAGACGCTGCTCGCGCACGAATTCGGTGAAGGTCTTTCCGCTGCGCTCGAAGGTCCGCTGTATCTGCTTCGGGCTGAGGCCGCGGCGCTGGGCGATCAAGTCGATCGTGAGATCGCCGTCGGCGATGCGATCGACGATTTCGGCCTCGATCGCGTGGAGCCGCGCCGCCGAGTAGCCCCGGCCCGTCGCGAGCTCGGCCTCTTCGCCGCCGGCGCCCAGGAGGAGCGCCACGAGATCGATCAAGTGCTGCGCCACCAATCGCTGCGCCATCGCATCGAGCCGAACGGCCGCGTCCGCGGCAAAGCCGTAATAGCGAGCGATCGTCTCTCTGAGAGGCTCGTTATCGACGATCGCCCGCGACAGGCGCGCCTCGGCGTTCGGGCAGATGCTCAAGAGCTCGCTCCGGGGGATGCGAATGGCCGCGAAGTGACTGCCGTGGGCGAGGCGGGCGGAGCATTCCGCGCTCATCTCGGAGAGGTACATCTGCAATGGCCCCAGCAGGAAGGGATGGTTGCGCTGCGTGGCGAAGGTTTGCCCCGAGAGCGCGATCAGCAGCACGACGTCGTCGCAGGTATCCGAGAGCAGCGGCACGGTCCGCGCGAATTGCGCCGAGCTCCCCTTCGGCGCCGCGAGCGTCAAGGAGCCCAATTGCTCGATTTCCACGCTGCAGTCGATCCTGTCCTCGCGGCAGGGCTCGACGTCGATCCTGCAGAACTCCCTGCACAATTCCTCGCGCCACGCCTCGTAACGCATTCCCTTCGGGGCGCCGGAATAGGCGGCGACCAGCTTGGTCGAGGGCCGCGCGACATCCGCGCTCTCAGCCGGGGTCATTGTAGCCCCCACGCCACGGGTCGGACCGCCTCGCCGCGAGCCAGGGAATCTCCGAGCGCGCGATGCCGATGTCGTGGAGGGTATCGTTGGACAAGGCCTCGAGCTCACGCTCCGCGCGCCGCCGGCGGCTTTCCGAGTTCAGATGACGCCACAGCGCGGCGAGGGGCATGCCGGGCGCGAGAACGAGCGAGCGGAGCCGTGCCCGAAGCACTGGCAGCGTCTCGGTGCCGCGTGTCGCGACAGAGGTGGTGTCCTGCAGAATCGTCATCTCAGCCTCCATAGTCGGCCGCTCGGGTCCGCCCCAATTCCCGGGCATGTCGGAAGTGCAAGCGCGGGAGGTTGTCCCGCGGCTCCTTCGCGTGCTCTAATTGGCTTCGGAGAGGCGTAAACGCAAATTGGCTTTCGCAATCGCATCTATAAGGGGTGCTTTTAGATGCGCAGCCTCAATCTCGACCAGTTGCGGGCTCTGACCGAGGTGGCCACGCTCGGGAGCTTCTCTGCGGCGGCGCGGCGGCTAAATCTGACGCAGCCCGCGGTGAGTCTGCAGATCCGCGAGCTCGAGGCCCGTTGGGGACTTCGGCTCATCGAGCGCGTGGGCAAGAGCGCCCGCGCGACGGCGCCGGGGCGCGAGCTGATCGAGCACGCGCGCCGCATCGCGCAGGAGTGCGAGGCCGCGGAGTCCGCGATGCGCGGCCTGCGCGACGGCTGGCTCGGGCGCGTCAGCATCAGCACGACCTTGACGGCGCTGATGTACGATCTGCCGCCGATCCTGCGGCGGCTCAGGACCGATCATCCCAAGATCGACCTCGCAATCACGAACATGGCGACGCGAGACACGATCGAGAGCATCATCCAAGGCACGGTCGACCTCGGCCTGGTGACGCTGCCGGTGAAGTCGTCGCTGCTGTCGGTGACGCCGCTGCGCCCGCAGGTATGCGTGGCGATCCTGCCGAAATCGGTCCGGGACATCCCCGACGAGGTCACGCCGCACTATGCGGCAGGCCAAGCGCTGCTGCTCGAGCACGAGCGCGGCGCCATTTATCCGCGCGTCATGAGCTGGCTCGCAAGGGAGCTGCCGCTCCCGCGCCCGCCGATGCAGGTGGGGATCATCGAGGCGGCGAAGCAGGCGGTTGCCTCGGGCCTCGGCATGTCGATCGTGCCGGACGTCTCGGTTGCAGAGCACGATTCCAACATCGTCGTCCGTCCCTTGAAGCCCGCGATATCCTGCACGCTCGGCCTCGTTGCGCGCCGCAACGTGCCGAGCGAGCCCGCCTATGCGATTGTGCGTGACGCGCTGCTTGCGCTGCGCACCTTCGGCATTTCCCCCCAGGAGAGGCGCAGTCCGCGAGCCTCAGATGGCAGGCCGGGTGGATCCAGCAAGCGCTAGGGTCAATGCGCTCCGCGCCTGCGGTCGCGCTCGGGGGCGATCTCGTCGATCTGTCGCGCGAGCGCGATGTCGCGCTCGGTGAGGCCCTCGGCGTCGTGGGTCGAGAGGATGATCTCGACGCGGTTGTAGACGTTGAACCATTCGGGATGATGGTCCATCTTCTCCGCGAGGAGCGCCACCTCGCTCATGAAGCCCCAGGCCTCGCGGAAGGTGCCGAAGTGAAAGACCTTGCGGATCGCGTCTCTATCCTCGACCTCGCTCCAGCCGGAAAGCCCGTGGATCGCGGCGTTGCGCGCCGCGCCGTGAAGCCGCTCGACCATGACCCGCCTCCGATGCCGATCCCGTCGCCAAGAGAAGTGGCGGCATATCCCGCGAAGATCAAGCGGGATCGCTAGGACATGCGCGAGCAGGACCTCCGAGCCTCGCGCCTGGCGCCCAGCCTCGCCGACATCGAGGCGCTCGCGGAGCGCGCGCTCGCGAGCATTCCGAAGGAGCTGAAGCGCCACCTCCGCAATGTCGTCCTCCGCGTCGACGAGTTTCCGGATGAGGCGGTGGAGGAGGAGATGGAGCTCGAGAGCCCCTTCGACATATTGGGCCTCTATCGCGGCGTGGCGCTCCCGCGCAAGAGCGTCGGCGACGTGCGCCCCGATGCCGACATGGTCTTCCTCTACCGCCGGCCGATCCTCGATTACTGGTGCGAGACCGGCGAGGACCTCTACCGCGTCGTCCGCCACGTGCTGATCCACGAGATCGGCCACCACTTCGGCTTCTCCGACGACGACATGGAGCGGCTCGAAGCGGAGGCGTAAGGCGAATTCCCGAGCACCTACGGTCTCCTTATGCGCCGCAAAAAAAAAGAAACTGGTGTCTGGGCGGTTCGAGCTTAGGGTGCCGGACCCGCACCCCACTCCGCGCTCCCCGTGGGGTCGGTGCTCCAGAAGGCGATGCCGCTGAAATAGATCGTCTGCGTCTCCGCGCGCCAGTCGCGGTAGATGCCGAAGCGCGGCTGCACGTTGGCGATGGGGACGCCGTTGCGGCGCGCGCCGTTGAGGGCGTCGCCCATCGGCCCGCGATAGCTTCCGCAATGCTTGCCGTTGAGCCAGATGTCCGCGCGCCCGGTCTCGTCGAGCGCGGAAAGGAGCCGCACGTTTACGGCGGCCCAGGCCGCGCGCGGCAGCGTCTCGGTCTCGCAGATGAGACGCCGCGTCACCGCCGGCGGCGAGGCGCAGGCGTCGCCGAAGGCGATCTGAGCGTAGAAGCGGATAGTGTCCCTGAGCGGCCGCGCCTCGATCTTGAAGAAGGGACTCGCGCCGCAGGATTCGCCGTTCCTGAAGGAGTCCTGCTTGATCTGGTGGATGACGGTGCGGCAGGGGAGGCGGCCCGCGGCGGGCGCGTCGCGGGGCCAGTCGTCGCCGGTCTTGAAGGAGAACCGGTACCAGACGGGCTCGCCGAACTTCACGATGTCGCCGGAGCCGCTGGGCCGATCGCCCTTCACTTGGACCTCCACGCGCTCCGCCGGGACGATGCCGCCGGGCTCCGCCTCCATCTGCGCTGCGCGCGATCCCTCGCCTTCGCACACGTAGCTCTTGGCGGCGCGCGCGGCCTCGCTCGCGCCGTCGAGCGCGTCGCCCTCGTGGAGCTCCATGCGGAGGACGCTGACGCGCGCGCCATCCACGACGACCGCAACACGCGAGGCCCAGACCTTGCGGTCGAGCGCCGCGGAGATACGCCAGCTCCGCAGCAGCGCCGCGAGATCGCCGGCCGCATAGGCGAAATCCTCCGTGAAGACCGGCTGCGGCGCCTGCGCGTGGGCGAGGCCGGGAACCGCGAGCGCCGCGAGGAGACAAAGAAGGCGGGGCTTCGCGCGCATGGGCCTTCAGACCAGCGCCCGCACGCGCCGGCGGAGCTCCGGCAGCAGCTCCTCCGCGAACCAGGGATTGCGCTGCAGCCAGTGCGTGTTGCGCCAGCTCGGATGCGGCAGGGGGAGATATTTCGGGAGATAGTCGCGCCAAGCCTGTACGGTCTCCGTCATGCTCCGCTTGGCGCGACGGTGGAGATAGCGCTGGATCGCGTAGGAGCCAACGAGGAGCGTGAGCTCGAGGCCCGGCATGTGCTCGAGGATCCGCAGGTGCCAGCGCGGCGCGCATTCTGGCCGCGGCGCCAGGTCGCCGCCCTTGGCGTCGACGCCGGGATAGCAGAAGGCCATGCCGAGGATCGCGACGCGACGCTCGTCATAGAAGGCGGCGCGACTCATCCGGAGCCAGTCGCGGAGCCGGTCGCCGCTGCGGTCGTTGAAGGAGCAGCCGGTCATGTGGACGCGCGTTCCCGGCGCCTGGCTCACGATGAGGAGCCGAGCGCTCGCGGAACCCCGTACCACCGGCCGCGGACCCAGCGGCAGATGCCGCGCGCAGAGCGTGCACGCGCGCACTTCCGCAAGGACGCGCTCGAGTGCCGCTTGCTCCGCGCTAAATCCCGAGTCCATCGAGCCAGGCCTGAAGCACGCGCGGTCCTCTCTCTTCGAGGCGCGGCGCCGCCCGCCGGGTCTGTCGGCGCAGCGTTTGGACGTCGACGCCGCGCGCCGCCGCGATTTCCGCCGCATGTCCGATGAACCAGCGCTCGAGGCCATGGGCCGTCGCCTCCGCATGGAATTGGAGCGCCAGCGCTCGCTCGCCCCAGGCGAAGGCCTGATGCTCGCAGAGCTTCGTCGAGGCGAGAAGCGTCGCTCGCTTCGGGAGGTCGAAGGTATCGCCGTGCCAGTGCAGTACCTGGGTGCGCCGCCCGAGCGCGCGGAGCGGCGAGAGCCGGCCCGCCGCCGTTATCTCCAGCGCGCTCCAGCCGATCTCCTTGCGGCGCCCCTTGTAGACGCGGGCGCCCAGCGCCTTCGCCATGAGCTGCGAGCCGAGGCAAATGCCGAGCACGGGACGGCCCGCCTTGAGGCGGCGCTCGACGGTGGCGATCTCGCCCGCGAGAAACGGATAGTCGCGGGTCTCGTAGACGCCGATCGGCCCGCCCAGCACGATCAGGAGATCGGCGTCGAAGAGATCGCGCGCCTTGAGATCGTCGAGCCCGGCATCGCGATAGCCCAGGATGAACCCGCGCTCGCGCAGCACCGGCGTGAAGCTGCCGAGATCCTCGAAGGGGACGTGACGGATGGCGAGCGCGGTCGCGGGGCGCATCCCCCGTTCTTAGCGCGGCGGCCGCGTCCTGGAAAGCGCGACGCTATAGCACGCCCAGCATCTCGCCTACCAGCGGATGACGCACGATGTCGCGCTCGTCGAGCTCGACCACCGCCACGTCCGGGATCGCCTTCAAGCGGTCGGCGATCTCCGCGAGGCCCGAGAGGCCCTCCAGGAGATCGCTCTGATCGGGATCGCCGGTCACGACCATGGTCGAGTGCCAGCCGAGTCGCGTCAGCACCATCTTGATCTGCGCGTACGTGCAGTTCTGCGCCTCGTCGACGACCACGAAGGCGTTGTTGAGCGTGCGTCCACGCATGTAGGCGACGGGCGCAATCTCGATGGCGCCCTCCGTCATGAGCTGGCGCACGCGCTTGCCGCCGAGCCGCTCGTTGAGCGCGTCGTAGAGCGGGCGGAGATAAGGTGCCAACTTGTCGATGAGGTCGCCCGGAAGGAAGCCCAGATTCTCGCCGGCCTCGACCGCGGGCCGCGTGAGCACGATGCGTCCCACGCGCCCCGCCTCGAGCGCCTCCACCGCGGCGGTCACCGCGAGATAGGTCTTGCCGGTGCCGGCGGGGCCGAGCGCGATCGTGAGGTGATGCTTCTGGATCGCCGCGACCAGAGTGCGCTGATTGTCGCTCTGCGGCCGCACGGTCCGTACGTAGCTTTGCTCGCGCTCGTGCCCGTGCCCTCCCTCCCGCGCGAGCGGGTGCCAGCCCGCGCCGAAGAGCGGCTCGACGGAGGCTTCCTGCGGGCGTGCCTGGGCGTTGCTGCGCGAACGTTTTGCCATGTGCGGTGTCCCTCGGGGCTGATGACACGGAATGACGGCAATGAAAAACGCCTCACCGCGGGGCGGGAGGCGTCGGTATCGCGTGCGCTCTTGACGATGCACGAGCCCCTGCGGATCTCCGGAGGATCCGGGAAGTGCTGCGGGGATCGAAGCCGACTCGTCACGAAAAAATCGTAGCGGGATTCGCGAATTCTGTCACCAGATTTTGTGAATTATTACAAGTCTCTTACTAGATGTTGTTAAGATAGCGCGGGAGACTCGGCCCGGAAGGGGCGTGCGAGCAAGGCCTCGATCGCGGCGTCGATGGCGGCGCCGCGGTGCAGGATCGCATCGACTGCCGCGACGATGGGCGCCTCGATCCCGAGCTTCTGCGCGAGAGCGGCGGCTGCGGCCGAGGATGTCACGCCCTCCGCGACCGAGCGGCGCACGGCAAGGATCTCGTCGAGCCGCTTCCCTTCGCCGAGGGCCACGCCCAGCGAGTGATTGCGCGACTGCGTTCCCGTGCAGGTCAGCACGAGATCGCCGAGACCCGAGAGTCCCATCAGCGTCTCCTGCCGCCCGCCCTTCGCGAGCGCGAGCCGCGCCATCTCCGCGAGCCCGCGCGTGATGAGCGCCGCGCGCGCGTTGTCGCCGAGCTTCCTCCCCTCGACGATGCCGCAGGCAATGGCGATCACGTTCTTGACCGCGCCGCCGATCTCCGCGCCCACGAGATCGTCGCTGAGATAGGGGCGGAAGGCGCGACTGCCGAGGCACTCCATCAGCCGGCGCCCGAGCGCGGCGTCTGCTACGGCGAGAGTCACCGCCGTGGGATATCCCCGCGCGACCTCCGCGGCGAAGGTGGGGCCCGAGAGCACCGCGGGAAACGTCTGCGGCAGGGTCGCGGCGACGACTTCGCTGAGGAGCGCGCCGGTTCCTTCCTCGATGCCCTTGGCGCAGACGACCGCCGGCGTGCCGCGCTTCACGTCGGGTGCCAGCGCCGTCGCCACCGCGCGCAGATGCTGGGCCGGCGTCGCCAGCAGCAGCACGTCCGACGCCGCGACTTGCCGGAGATCGCCGGTCGCGCGGAGCTCGGGGTCGAGCGACACGCCCGGCAGGAACAGCGGATTCTCGTGCCGGCGCTCGATCGTCTCGACGACCTCGCTCTCGCGCGCCCAGAGGAGCGCCGTGCGGCCCGCGCGGCGCGCGAGCAGCCCCAACGCCGTGCCCCAGGCGCCGCCGCCGACGATGCCCATGCGCTCCATTTCCAGATGATGCAAGCGCGTGAGGCCTACCGCAAGCGCAGCCCGATCCGGTTCCAATCGTCGGACCAGATGATATAGACCGGGCGGTCCACGACGAGCGCGCGCGGGATGAATCCGAAATCGCCGGTCATGCGGCTGTCGCGCGAGTTGTCGCGGGCGTCGCCGAGCACGAAATAGCTGCCCTCGGGAACCGCGACCTCCGCGGTATTCTCGAACTTCGATTCGAGATCCGCGATCTCGACGACGTAGCGCGCTCCACCGGGAAAGTTCTCTACGAACCGGCCACGATGCACCTCCTCGCCCTTCTCGTCGGTGGCGATCCCGCTCTCGAGCCACTCCTGCGCGACGGGCTCGCCGTTGATGTAGATGCGCCCCTCCCTGAGCTGCACGCGGTCGCCGGGGAGGCCGATGATCCGTCTGATGAACACGGGACTGTTGGGCGTTGGAAGGAGAAACACGGCAAGATCGCCGCGGCGCGGATCGTTGCGACAGAAATAGCTCGTCTCGACGATCACGGTCTCGCCGGGCGACAGGGTCGGCCGCATCGATCCGCTGAGAAATTGGTAGGTATGCGTAAACTCGCGCGGAACGTCGGCCGCGCAGCCTCCATGGAATCGCGCACCGTCGTCCAACCCCCATTGCGCGACGCCCATGAGAGCGACGATCCCGAGATAGACCCAAAGACGCTGGTATCGGCCTATGACGACCGCCTCGACCCGTCGCGCACCCCGGAAGGCGTCGATCGCCGAGCCGAAGGCTAGGGCCAATGCCGCGACGACCAGTACCGCGCCTCCCGCGAGGAAGGCGATGGGCGCGTCGAGGACCCGAAGCAGGATCGCGACGAGCCCGTAGAAAGCAATAAGGAGCGCGAAGTAGCGGATCGCGCGCCGCGCCTCGCCGTTATAGAGCTGCCCGAGACCAGGCCAGAAGAAGGAGAGCAGCGCCGCGAGCCACGGCCGGCGCCGCTTCGCCGGCCTCGCCTCCGCCGCGCCCATCAGGCCTTGACCCCGGCGCCGCGCGCGCGGGGTGCCGCGGGATCGAGCGGCCAGCGCGGACGCGGCGCGAAGTCGAGGCCGTCGACGAGGCCTGCCTTCAGGCGCTCGAGACCGGCCCACGCGATCATCGCGCCGTTGTCGGTGCAGAGCTCGGGCGGCGGCGCCACGAGCTCAAGCCCGTGCCGCGCCGCAAGCCCTGCGAGCGATCCCCGCAGCACGCGGTTCGCCGCGACGCCGCCCGCGACCACGAGATGCGAGCCCTTGGGATGCCGGCGGCGGAAAACCTCGATTGCGTGCCCCGTCCGCTCGGTGAGGGAGTCGCCGATTGCGGCCTGCAGGCTCGCGGCGAGGTCGGCGACGTCACGGGGCGCGAGCGCCGCGGCGCCGCCGCGCTCGGCGACGGCCTCGCGGAGCGCGGTCTTGAGGCCCGAGAAGGAGAAGTCGCAGCCGGGCCGGCCCTTGAGCGGGCGCGGCAGCGGAATGCGCCTCGAATCGCCGTCGCGCGCGTGCCGCTCGATCTCCGGCCCGCCGGGAAAGCCCAGGCCCAGGAGCTTCGCGCCCTTGTCGAAGCATTCACCGGCGGCGTCGTCGATGGTGGTGCCGAGCCGCCGGTAGCGGCCCACCCCCTCGGCGATCAGGAGCTGGCAATGCCCGCCGGAGACGAGGAGCAGTAGATAAGGAAAGGACACGTCGTCCGTGAGGCGCGCGGTGAGCGCGTGGCCCTCGAGGTGATTGATCGCGAGAAACGGAAGGCCGCGCGCGAGCGCCACCGCTTTTCCGAGCGTCACGCCGACGATGACGCCGCCGATGAGGCCGGGGCCGCCCGTCGCGGCGACGGCGTCGAGGTCGCCGAAGCCCACTCCGGCCGTCTCGAGCGTTTGCTGGACGAGCCGGTCGAGATGGGCGAGATGGGCGCGGGCGGCGATCTCCGGCACGATGCCGCCGAAGGGCCGGTGCTCCTCGAGCTGCGAGAGCACGAGATTGGCCCGAATGCGCGGCGCGCTCTCGCCGACGACGGCCGCGGCGGTCTCGTCGCAACTGGTCTCGATACCCAGGATCAGCATGGCGGCGGACCATAGCGGCGCGTCGCATGCGCGGCAATATCGCGATGGGGACCAGCCCCTTTTCATGTATGCGGCGAGCGCTTAAACATGTGGTCATGACGGCGCCCATCCTGCGCATCGGGACTCGCGGAAGTCCCCTCGCGCTCGCTCAAACCGAAAGCTTGCGCCAAGCGCTCGCGGCGGCGCATTCAGAGCTCGCGGCGCCGGATGCGATGGAGACGATCGCGATCCGCACGACCGGCGACAAGGTCCGCGACCGCACGCTCGCGGCGATCGGCGGTAAGGGCCTCTTCACCAAGGAGATCGAGGAGGCGCTCGCGGCGGGCACGATCGACCTCGCGGTACATTCGCTCAAGGACGTGCCGACCGTGCTGCCGGAAGGCCTCGTCATCGCTTGCCATCTCCCGCGCGCCGATCCCCGCGACGCCTTCATCTCCCGCCGCGCGCAGAGCCTCGCGGATCTCCCGCGCGGCGCCATCGTCGGGACGTCCTCGCTCCGGCGCCGGGCGCAGCTCCTCGCGGCGCGGCGCGATCTCACGGTGCTGCCGCTCCGCGGCAACGTCGAGACACGCCTGCGCAAGCTCGAGGAGGGCAAGGTCGATGCGACGGTGCTCGCGCTCGCGGGGCTGCAGCGGCTCGGCCTCGCCGAGGCCGCAACCGCAATCCTGCCGCCGGAGCTGATGCTGCCGGCGCCGGCACAGGGCGTGATCGGCATCGAGGCGCGGCGCGGCGATGCCCGCGCCGAGCGCTTTCTCGCCGTTATCGACGATCCCGCGACCTCCGCCTGCGCCCGCGCTGAGCGCGCCCTACTTGCTGCGCTCGACGGCTCCTGCCGGACGCCCATTGCGGCGCTCGCGGAGATCGCGGAGGGCAAGCTCCGCCTCCGCGCGCGGATCGTTCGGCCCGACGGCGCGCTCCAGCACGATGCCGAGCGCCTGGGCGCCATCGCCGATGCCGAGCGCCTCGGCCGCGACGCCGGCACCGAGCTCCGCTCCGCCGCCGGCCCCGACTTCTTCGACCTTCCGATCCCCGAGGGGATACCGGTGTGAGAGTGCTGTTGACGCGCACGGAGGCGGCGTCGCGGGCGCTTGCGGAGAGGCTCCGGGAGCGCGGGCACGTGGCGGTGCTGGCGCCGCTCCTAGGGATCGCCGAGGAGCCCGAGGCGGAGGAGCTGCTATCCCGCGCGCTCGAGGGCGCGCAGGCCGTGCTCTTCACGAGCGCCGCCGGCACGCGCGCCTTCGCCGCGCTCAATCCGCGCCGCGACCTCCCCGCGCTCTGCGTCGGCGAGGCGACGGCGGAGGCGGCGCGGGCGGCGGGCTTCGTCGCGGTCGAGAGCGCGCGCGGCAACGTCGAGAGCCTCGCGCGGCTCGTCATTGCGCGCCTCCAGCCGGGGAAGGGGCCGCTCGTCCACGCCTCGGCAAAGCAGGTCGCGGGAGACCTCGGCGCGAGCCTTGCTCCCTGGGGCTTCACGCTCCGGCGCCCGGTGCTTTACGAGGCGCGGCCCGCGGCTGCGCTCGCACCGGCGACGTTGGAGGCGATTCGCGGCGGCGGCGTCGATGCCGCGCTCTTTTTCTCTCCCCGGGCCTCCCTCACATTTGTTAGGCTCGCCCGCGCTGCCGGAGTGGCGGCCGAGTGCGGCCGGCTCGCGGCGGTGGCGCTCAGCGCAGCGGTGGCGGCGCCGCTCGGCGCCTTGCAATGGCGCGCGGTGGTCACCGCGCAGGAGCCGACGGAGGCATCGCTCTTGCAAGCCCTCGATCGTCTGGCCCTCGAGCGGCGCGCTGCCTCATCAGCCGATACCGGGGGATCCGAGAGGCCATGAGCGACCGGCGCGACGATAGCCCATCCGAGCCGCCCGCCGCCGCTTCGCCCGCGCCCGAGGTCGAGGAGGCGAAATTCGTGGAGGTGCCGCCGGCTCCGAAGGAGCCCGCGGACTCGAAGCCGCGCCCGTCGCCGTTGCCGTGGCTCGTGCTGGCGGCGGTGCTCGCGGCGGTGGCGCTCTCGCCCTACTGGGCGCCGCCGGTCGCCTCGATCCTGCCCTGGGGACCGCGCAGCGTCGATGCGACTGCCGCGGCGGACGCCAAGATCGAGGCGCTCGAGCGCGGGAATGCAGCCCTCGAGAAACGCCTCGCGGAGGCCGAGAAGGCATTGCCGCGCATCGCCGCGCTCGAGCAGCGCCTGACGCAAGCGGAGAGCCGGATTGCGAGCCTCGCGGGCGGCGCGCGCGAGGGACAGCAGGCGGCGCAGCAGCAGGCGCAGGTGCTGGCCTCGCTCGCCGACCGCCTTGCGATTCTGGAGCAGCGGGTGACTGCGCTTGCCGCCGCGAGCACGGGCGGCGCCTCCGCGGACGCCGTGAAGGGGCTCGACGCCGAGCTTAAGGCAATCGAGCAGAAGCTCGCGGCGCAGGAGCAGGCGATCGCGAAGGCGCAGGCCGCCGCGAGCGGCGGGCCCGAGCGCATCGATGCGGCGCTCCTCGTCGCCGTGGGCCAGCTTCGCCAGTCGATCGCGGCTTCGGGGCCCTATGCGAGCGCGCTCAGCGCCGCGAAGGCGCTCGCCCGCGACCGGCCGGAGACGTTGGCGGAGCTGCAGAAGCTCGACGCGAGCGCCGCGCGCGGCATTCCGAGCCTCGCCGTCCTTTCCGAGCGCCTCGCGCAGATCGCGCCGGAGGTGCTGAGCGCGGAGCCGCCGCCCGCGGATGCCGGCTGGGGCGACCGCGCGCTGCTGCGCCTCAAGCGCTTCTTCAACCTGCGCCGGGTCGGCGAGGGGAGCGCCGAGGCCGGCGGCGCCGAGGCCGCGCTCGCGGCGGCGCAGTCGGCGATGCAGGCGGGCGATCTCGCCGCCGCTGTCGCCGCGATGAAGCGGCTCAGCGGCCCCGCCGCCGAGCCCGCCAAGCGCTGGCTCGCCGATGCCGAGGCGCGGCTCGGCGCCGAGGCCGCAGTCACCGCTCTCGATGCGGCCTTGCTGCAGCGCTTTCTCACGGGAGCGGGTGCGGCGAAGCCATGAGGCGGCTCCTCCTCACGATCCTGCTCGCGGCGCTCCTGGTCGCGACCGCCGTCTTCTTCGCGGACCGTCCCGGCACCGTCACGCTCGCGTGGAACGGCTGGCGGATGGACACGAGCGTCGACCGTCTCGTGCTGGCGGTGGCGGTGCTCTTCGCGGTGCTGGCGCTTCTGCTGTGGCTCCTGCGCACGATCTTCGGCGCGCCCGGGAGATGGCGCAAGGCGTGGGCCGACCGGCGCCGGCGCGAGGGCTATCGCGCGCTCACGCAAGGCATGGTCGCAGTCGCCGCGGGCGAGCCCGAGGAGGCGGAGCGCCTCGCGCGCCGCGCCGACGTGCTGCTGGCGGAGCCGCCGCTCACGCTGCTGCTGCAGGCGCAGGCGGCGCAGCTCAATGGCGACGAGACCGCCGCGCGCAACTATTTCCTCGCCATGCTCGAGCGGCCCGAGACGGAATTCCTGGGCTTGCGCGGATTGCTGACGCAAGCGCTCAAGGCCGGGAACGAGGTCGAGGCGCTGAGCCTCGCGGAGCGCGCGCGGCAGCTTCGGCCCAAGACCGGCTGGGCGCTCACGAGCCTGACGGAGCTGCAGGCTCGTACCCGGCAATGGAAAGAGGCGGAGGCGACCCTGCTGCAGGCGGTGAAGCGCCGCGCGCTTCCGGCGCCGGAGGCGAAGCGGCTGCAGGCGGCGCTGCTCCTGGAACAGAGCCGCGCGGCCTCTGCCAGCGGCGACGGCCGCGGCGCGCTCGGGCTCGCGGAGCGCGCGGGCGAGGCCGATCCCGGCTTCGCACCGGCGGCGGCGTGGCGCGCGAGCCTGCTGCGCGATGGCGGCCGGCTCCGCCAGGCCGCGCGCGCGCTCGAGGCCGCCTGGCGTCTTTCGCCGGAGCCCGCGCTTGCAGAGGTCTACCGGAGCCTCGCGCCTGCGGAGACGCCGATGCAGCGCCTGAAGCGATTGCAGGAGCTCGCGGCGGCCAATCCCGATCATCTGGAGAGCCACCTCCTGCTCGCGGAGGCGACGCTCCGCGCGCGGCTCTGGGGCGAGGCGCGGCGCTATCTCGGCATGCTCGGTGCGGGCGACGATGTCGGGAGCGCCGGGCCGCTGCCGCCCGCGCGCGCCTGCCTCCTCATGGCGGAGCTCGAGGAGGGCGAGCGGCAGGATGCGGCGCGGGCCCGGGCCTGGCTTGCGCGCGCCGCCGCGGGCGCCGCTTCCGATGCCACATATGTCTGCGCCAAGTGCAGCACCGAGGCCCAGCATTGGGTTGCGATCTGTCCCACCTGCCGCGGCTTCGCGAGCTTCGCCTGGCGGCTCCCGCCCCGCGCCCCGCGCGATTTGGCGGCGCTCCCCGTGCCGGCGCCTGCGCTCCCCGCCCCGGGCCCCGCCGCTGCCGCCGCCACGCCTCGGTTGACGCGGGCCAAGCTGGGGAGCTAAGGTCCGCCGCCGTTCCGGCGCCCCGATAGCTCAGCGGTAGAGCAACCGCTTCGTAAGCGGTAGGCCGTTGGTTCAAATCCGACTCGGGGCACCATTTCCTCGCG
>Ga0335085_10002323_pt1 | contig 35983 bp, 43 predicted proteins | sample Lox_Sample_45_FD_206712 | JGI IMG/M metagenome (GOLD analysis project Ga0335085, IMG submission 206712) | Soil microbial communities from Loxahatchee National Wildlife Refuge, Florida, United States - Lox_Sample_4.5 | ecosystem: Environmental > Terrestrial > Soil > Wetlands | place: USA... | reverse complement strand
TGGCGCCTTGCTGGACCGAAATGCCGATCTGCGCGCCCAATTGCTGCACCAGCTGATCGACCTGATCGAGCAGGCTGTTGGTGGCCGAGCTCGCCGGCCCCGAATGCGTCATGATCTGGTTATTGATCTGCGCGATCTGCTGCGTCAGGCCGTTGATCTGCGAGACCGCGCCCGAGATCTGTCCGGTGACGGTGGTGATGCGGCCGCCGAGCTGGGCGCCGAGCGATTGAAAGCTCGAGACCACTTGCTGCGCGTCGCTGATGAAAGCATCGCGATTGGGCAGGCTGGTCGGATCTTGCGCCACGTTCGTCGCGGCGCCAAAGAGGCCGCTGAGCATCTGGTTCAAGCCGCCTTGGCCGCCCGACGCGATCGGAAAGATCGTCGCGAGATCGCTCGCGCTCGTCGAGACCACTTGCGCCGCCGTGTTCGCCGACGTGGCCTGCACCATCTCCTGATAGACGTACTGATCGAAGCCGCGCAGGATCGAGACGACATCGGTGCCGGTTCCGATCGCGCCCGGCGGCCCGGCGGGATTGCCGAGCGCCTCGACCTGGTTCACCGATTGCACGCTGTATCCCGGCGTGTTCGCGTTCGAGGTGTTGTTCGCGACCGTGGACATGCCCTGGCTGGCCGCCATCAGGCCGGTCAATGCCGAATCGAGTGCCTGGCTGATCCCCGTGCTCATCGCTACCCCCGTCCGAGAATTGTTCCGCTCGATAAGCCTGCCACGCCCGAGGCCTGTCCTTCGCCGCGGAGCGCACGCAGGGCGGCGCCCAGCCGCAGGCTCGCCGCGCCGGCATAGCGGCGGCAGGCTTCGACTTCCGCGGCGAGCTCGGACGCCACCAGGTTGAGCGCGGGATCGCGCGCAACCGATCGGCGACGGCGCTCGTCGTCGAGCCGCATCAGCGATTCGATGCAGCGGCCGCGGCGCTGCAGCAATGCGGCGACGAGCGCCGCGGGTCGCCGCGCCAGCAAGCCATGGCGCTCGGCGCGAAAGAGACGCGCGAGCCGGACCATCATGTGCCGCTCCTGGGCGGCAAGAGAATGATGCGCCGTCATGCGCGGCTCCCGCGCGTGCCGCGATCGGCGTAAAGCGCCGATGTCGCCGGGACGTTGCCGAGAGCGACCGACATGCTGCCGCTCGCCGCGATCGCCGCGATCTTCGTCGCATAGGCCGGATCCGTCGCATAACCGCCATGGCCGAGCGCCGCACCGTACGCCGCCGCGTTGTCGCCGGCGCCGAGCGCGCCGGTATAGCGCGCGTTATTCGCGATCAGCTTCGCATAATCGGCGACGGCCGCTTCGATGCTCGGATAGGCGCGAAAGCGATCGGTCTGCCGCGCCGGTCCCGCTGCGGTATCTTCCACGGTCGAAGCCGCGATCGTGTCGCCGGTCCAATTCGATCCGGCCTTCACGCCAAAGATATTGTTGCCCGGCATCGAGCCGCCCCAGCCGGTTTCGAGCGCGGCCTGCGCCAGCAGGACGCGCGGCGAGACGCCGAGCTGCTGCGCGGCGGCGCGCAGCGCCGGCTCCAGTCTTTGCACGAAGCGCGCGCGTGCATCCGCATTGGAGCTCTGATGCGCGCCGCTTCCGCTGCTTGTCGGCGCGGTTGCCGCCGGCGCGCTGCCGGAAATCGTCGGCGCCGTCGCCGGAGAAGGCGCAGAGATGGACGCGGGCGCGGCAGGGATACCCGCGGCCGCTCCCGGCATGGCCGACGGCGCGGTGCTCGGCGGCAGCGGCCGGGCGCCGCCGATGAACGCGCGAATTCCACTGCGATATTGCAGCAGGGGAAGACCCGGCGAAGCGGGAGCCGCGGACACTGCCGCAGCGCTCGCCGCCGGCGCAGAAGAGCCCGGTGTCGCCGGCGCTGCCGGCGCATTCGGCGCGGCCGACGGAGCATCGGCCGTGCCCGGCTTGCCCGGCATGGCGTTGAGGAGAACATCGGCGAGGCCGAGCTGCGGGCTCGACGACGCGACCTGGCTCATCACATTGGCGAAGAGCGAGCTCACCGTGTCGCCGCCGACGCCTTCGGCCATCGGCAAGGCGCTGCCGTCGGCCCGGCGCATCAGGCCTTGCGTCAGGAAGGAGGCGAATTGCGCCGCGATGGCGCGCCGCGCCGCCGGATCGTCGCCGTGACCCTTCAGCTTCTGGATCGCGGTCGGATCGATGCTCGTCGCCGATTGCTGCGCCGCGGCCGCCGCGTCCATCTCAGATCACCTTGATATGGGCGCGCAGCGCACCGGCCGCGCGCAGCGCGTCGAGGATGGCCATCAGATCGGAAGCCGAGGCGCCGATCGCATTGAGGTTGCGCACGATATCGGAGAGGCGGGTCGCCTTGCCGAGCTCGACCACGCGGTTGCGCTTCTCGTCGGCCGTGATCCGCGTGCGCGGCACGGTGACCGTGCTGCCGCCGTTGCTGAACGGCGTCGGCTGCGAGACCTGCGGCGTTTCGTTGATCGCGATCGAGAGGTCGCCATGCGCGACCGCGGCCGCGCCGATCTCGACATCCTCGCCGATGATGACCGTGCCGCTTTGTGCGTCGACGACGACTTCAGCCGGCGGCTTGTCGGGCTGAACGTCGACGTCGAGAAGATCGGCAAGGAAGGACACTTGCGCGCTCGTGTCGGCAGGAGCGCGCACCCTTATCTGGCCGGGTCCGGTGGTATGCGCGAAACCGCTGCCGAAACGGTGATCGATGGCCGCGGCGATGCGCGAGGCGTTGCCGAAGGACGGCTTGTCGAGATCGAGCAGGATCTCGCCGCTGCCGTTCGAGGCCATAAAGCTCGCCCGGGTGGCGCGCTCGACCGTCGCGCCGTCGGGAATATGGCCGACGGTCGGAATGTTGACCGTGAGCGAGGCGGCATCGCCCTTGGCGGCAAAGCCGCTGACCAGCACCGAGCCCTGCGCGATCGCGTAGACCTGTCCGTCGGGACCTTTGAGCTCGGTCATGAGCAGCACGCCGCCGCGCAGGCTCTGCGCATTGCCGGCGGCGGAGACGGTGACGTCGATATGCTTGCCGATCTCGACGAAAGTCTGGAGCTTCGCCGTCACCATCACCGAGGCGACCGAGTTCGGCTGGAGGAAGGCGCTGGGATCGAGGGTCAAGCCGAGATGCTTGACCATGTTGCTGATCGCTTGCGTCGTATACGGCGTCTGCGTCGTCTGATCGCCCGTGCCGGCGAGGCCGACGACGAGGCCGAAGCCGATCAGCTGATTGTCGCGATCGCCTTCGACGCTCGCCAGATCCTTGATGCTCTCGGCCTGCGCGACGGGCACGCCGCAGGCCGCGATGAGGAGCAGCGCAAGGGCAATCAGAAGGCGGGCCATAGCGAGCTCACGGTCAGGAACAGGCGTTGGATCACGTTCATCTTCGGCGCGAGATAGGTTTCGCCGTCGCCGCTGAATTCGATGTAGCCCTCGGCCATCTGGGTCGAGGATACGATGTTGTGCGGCCCGATATCCTCCGGCCGCACCACGCCCGTGAGACGGATGTATTCCTTGCCGCCGACCAGCTGCACGACGTTCTGGCCCTTCAAGACGAGATCGCCATTGGGCCGCACGCGCTGGACCATCGCCGAGACGGTGCTGGTGACCGCGTCGGTTTGCGCCGTCGCGCCGCTGCCGTCGAGCTTGTTGGCGGTGTTGGCCTGGATGTTGGTGTTGAAAGGCTGCCCGCCGTTGCCATGGCCGAAAGCCAGGGGAATGCCGAAGAAATTCGTCACGTTGGCCTGGATGCTGTCTTCCTTGTCGATGTTCTGGCTGACATTCTTCGACGCCGCGGCTTTCTGGACGATCGAGACCGTGACGATGTCGCCGACCTGCCACATCGGATGATCGCGAAACAGCGCGAGTCCGCCGCCGCCTTCGTGCGTCGCCTGGAAGATCGCCCCGTTGCTCGCCGGCAATTCGGCGACCTGATCGCCGGGCAACGTGCCGAAGGCGGGCGCTTCGAGCGGCAAATGACCGGGCGGCTGCTCGCAGCCGGCGACCGCCGGGCCGAGCAACGCGATCATCGCGAGGGCCGGGACACGCCGCATCGCCGGCTCACGAACCGGCCTGGTTGAGATAGCCGAGCATGTCGTTGACGTTCTTCGCCGCCTGGGTGTTGAGCTCGTAAGCGCGCTCGGTCTCGATCATGTCGACCATCTCGTCGACGACCTGGACGTTCGAGCTTTCGAGATAGCCCTGGGCGATCGAGCCGAGGCCGTTGATCGTGCCCTTGCCGGTGACCGGCGCGCCCGAGGCTTGCGTCTGCAGCGCGAGGTTGTTGCCGATCGATTGCAGCCCCGCCGGATTGATGAAGCTGGCGAGCTGCATCAGGCCGATCTGCGACGGGACCGCTTGGCCCGGGAGCTGCACGCTGACCGTGCCGTCGGTGCCGATGGTGATCGACTGCGCCTGCGGCGGCACGGTGATCGGCGGCTGCAGCTGATAGCCCTGCGCGGTCACGACCTGGCCTTGCGCGTTGAGCGCGAAGCTGCCGTCGCGCGTATAGGCGATCTGGCCCGAGGGCATCAGGATCTGGAAGAACCCGTTGCCGTTGATCGCGACATCGAGCGCGTTTTGCGTCTGCATCAGATTGCCTTGCGTCTCGATCGGCTCGGTCGAGATCACGTTGGCGCCCGTGCCCTTCTGCAGGCCCGAGGGATAGTTCGTATCCTGCGTCGTGAAGCCGCCCGGCTGCGACGCGTTCTGATAGAGCAGATCCTCGAACACCGGCCGTATCTTCTTGAAGCCGGCGGTGTTGATGTTGGCGAGGTTGTTGGCGATGATGTCCATCTTGGTCTGCTCGCCTTCGAGACCCGTGCGGACGATTGCCAGCGACTGAATCATTTTCTTCCTGCGCTCCTCGAAAAATTGCGCGCTGCTGACGGCAGCGACCGCCTTATTGCAGTGAGAGGGGGCTGCTGGCGCCTTGGCCGAGCGAGCTCATCGTGTGGAGGAGTTCCGTCTGCGTCTGGAACATCCTTGTTTGCTTGATCATGTCGACCATGACGCCGACGGCGCTGACATTGCTGGTCTCGAGCGCGCCCGATTGCAGCGTCACCGGATCGCCGGTGTTGGTCGGGCCGCCGCTGCTTTGAAAAAGCCCGTCGGGCCGGCGCGTCATCGTGTCCGGCGCCGGATTGGCGAGGCTGATTCGGCCATAGACCACCGGCTGATCGGCGGTCTGGCCCTGCGGCACGCCCGAGACCGTGCCGTCGGCGCCGATCGAGACCTGGCCGAGCGCCGGCAACGTGATCGGATTGCCGTCCTCGCCAAGCACCGGCTGGCCGCCCGAGGTCTCGAGCACGCCGGCCGTCGAGATCTGCAGCGAGCCGTTCCGCGTATAGGCCGGCGTGCCGTCGGCAGCCTGGACGCCGATCCAGCCGGGGCCGTTGACGACGACATCGAGCGGACGTCCGGTATTCTGGATCGCGCCGGCCTTGAAGTCGGGCTGCTCTTCGAGCGTCGCGACATCGGCCCGGCTCGGCACACCCTGGCCGTAGAAGGGCAGCGCCTGGAAAGCCGGGCGCTGCGCCTTGTAGGCGGTGGTAGCGACATTGGCGAGGTTGTTGTTGGACGCGGTCATCTTGTCCTGGACCGCGTTCAGCCCCGTCATCACCAGATAGATGAGCTGGTCCGACATCGAGAATCCGCTTACTGGATGTTGAGCAGATGCTGGACGTTCTGCTGCTCGTAATTGATCGCCTGCGCGTTGGCCTGGAAGGCCTGCTGCGCGACGATGAGATTGACGAGCTGGGTCGAGAGATCGACGTTCGAGCCTTCGAGCGCGCCCGAGCGGATCGTCCCCAGTGCGCCCGTGCCCGGCGCGCCAAGAACCGGCGGGCCGGAATTGTTCGATGCCAGCCACAGCGTGCCGTCGGTCGGGATCAGGCCCTGAAGGTTGGCGAAATTCGCCAGCGCGACGGTGCCGAAGACCTTGGTGCCGCCATTCGAGTACTGGCCGGTGACCTGGCCGTCCGAGCCGATCTGCACGCCGGTGAAGTTGCCGGCGGCCGAGCCGTCATTGGTGATCGAGCTGACGTCGAAGGCCTGGTTCGACAAGCTCGAGCCGGTGTAGTCGAGATTGATGTTGAGCGCCGCGGCGCCGTCGGGGAGGCCGCCGATCGCGCCGGTCGCACCCGTGCCGCTGGTGAGGACGCCGGAGCTGTTGAAGGTCAACGTCGGACCGCCGCCCGTCGCGATCGATGCGCCCGTCGTATCGCTGAGCTGCCAATTCGTCGCCCAGTTCGTCGGGCTGCCGGAGCCGGCGACGCTCGTATAATAGGTCGTCAGCGTGTAGCCGACGCCCAAGGTGTCATAGACGGTCGTCGTCGCGCTTTCGTTGTAGCTCGCGGGATTGGCCGTGCTGAACGGATTGAGCACGGTGTTGATCGCGGGATCGGTCGCCGGCAGGTTGATGCTCATGCCGACATTGGCGGTCGCCGTCGCGGGCAGCGCTGCCTTGCTGATCTGGATCGGTCCGACCGAGCCCAAGAGCGAGCCGGCGCCGGCGCCTTGGAAGCCCATCACTTTCGCGCCCTGATCCGTGACCAGGAAGCCGTTGGTGTCGACCTGCATCGAGCCGGCACGCGTATAGGCGAGGCCGGAGCCGTTCTGGACCTGAAAGAAACCGTTGCCGACGATGTCGAGATCGAGCGAATTTCCGGTCGAGGTGACGTTGCCGCCGGTGAAGAGCTGCGACAAATCCTCGGTCGTGACGCCCTGCCCCGGCACCGAATTCGCACCCGATGCGCCGTTCATCGACGCGCCGACGAGCGCGCCGAAATTCGCATAGGAGGCCTTGAAGCCTTCCGTGTTCATGTTCGCGATATTGTTGCCGATCGTATCGATGCTGGTCTGCGCCGCGGCGATACCGCTCAGCTCCGTATTAAGCGACATGGTTCTGCTCCTCCGTCGTGACGAATGGGAAAAAGGCGCGTTAGAAAATTTGCTGGATCTGGCTGAGGCCGATCGGCGCGAGACCGCCGCCGAGTTCGACCATCGGGCCGTTCTGGCCGTTGAGCATCACGCCCGTCACCGGCGCCACCGCATAAGGCGAGGCCGCGACCGCGTTGCCCTTGGTATCGAGCGCGTTGACGGTGATGTTGTAGACGCCCGGCGACGCCGTGCCGCCGCCCGCGAGCGAGCCGTTCCAGCTGAAGCTCTGCATGCCTGCGCCGCGCGGGCCGAGATTGACCTGCGCCACCGGCGCGCCGCTCGCATCGGCGATGGTGACGACCACCTGCGAGGCGTTCGAGGGCAGGCTGAACGCGCCCTGCGCGTTGCCTGAGCCGGCGTAGGGCAAAGAATTGCCGTTGACCGCGATGCTGTGCCCGACGAGGTTGGTCGCCTGCATGCCCGAGGCGCTGGCGATCTGCTGGCTGATGTTGCTCATCGTCGTCTGCATGTTTTGCACGCCCGACGCCGTCGAGAATTGCGCCAGCTCGGCCGCGTATTGATCGCTCGACATCGGGTTGAGCGGATCCTGATGCGAGAGCTGCGTCGTCATCAGCTGGAAGAAATTGTTCTGTGTCAGCGTGGTGTTGCTGGGATTGGCGGTCCCCGGAAGCTGGGTGCCCTGCGGCTGAACGGTGAACGACACCGGCATCGTCATGCGATTTTCTCCGTTGCGCGCCAGCGTCAGATCGCCAGCGTCTTGAGGGCGAGCGTCTTCGCGACGTTGAAGGATTCGAGATCGGCCTGATAATTCCGCGTCGCCGAGATCATGTTCACCATCTCGTCGACCGGATTGACGTTCGGCATTTGCACATAGCCCTGCGCATTCGCGTAGGGATTGGCGGGGTCGTAGACCTGCTTCAGCGGCTCCTGGCTTTCGACCACACCTGCGACGCTGACGCCCCCCATGCCCGTGCTCGCGGCGCCGGTTTGGCCGTCGACCGACGGCGTTGCCGAAAACACCACCTCGCGCGCGCGATAAGGCTGGCCCGCCGCGTCGACCGTGCTGTCGGCATTGGCGAGATTGCTGGCGACCGTCTGGAGGCGCTGGCCTTCGGCGGCCATGCCGCTGCCCGCGATCGAGAAGACGGAAAGGAGCGATGACATGATCTGCTTCAGCCTTTGCCGGCACCGCCGCGAATGGCGGTCGCGAGAAGATTGACGCGGCTCGTCGTCATGGTCGCGACGGCCTCGTATTGCAGCGCGTTCACCGCGGCCTCGCGCTTCTCGAAATCGAGATCGACGCTGTTGCCGTCGACCGTGACGGCATTGCCGGTCTGATATTTGATGGCGCTGGCGGGAACGCCCGCCGCGAGCGCGCCGCTGCCGCCGAACTGGCGCGCATCATCGACGAGCATCAGCAGCGGCGAGGAATTCCCGGCGACGGCGCCATCGGCCACGCCGGTCGCATGGCCGCCCGGGGCATCGGCGCCCTTATTGGCTGCCGCCAGCGCCGCCTTGAAATCGAGATCGACCGCTTTGAATCCCGGCGTCGCCGCATTGGCGATATCGGCCGACAGGATCTGCTGGCGTTGGCCGCGCAGATCGAGGACCGCACCGAAATAGTCGAGACCCGTCGCGAGAGGTCCCTGCATGCATTCAGCTCCTCCGCCGTTCTCGTATTGCGGTGTCTCCTGACCGCGCCGGCGGGCCGCGGCGGAAGGGATGGCATTCCCGGCAAATTGCGCCGACCACCAAAACAAAACTTGCCGAATTTGCGTTTTTACGCTAGTATTTTCGCCAACAATGCAAGGCAAATTCTTAGCGAGGGCCCATGCCGTCCCGCCTGCGCGCCGCTAAATCCGCGCAAATCCGCCGTTTTTGCCGGTCCGCCGCTTTTCTTACGGCTGTGGCTGGCCTCGCTGCCGACCCTTCCCTGGCCGGCGCGGCCGGATCGCCGTCGGTCGATCCGCAAGCCATCCGTGCCGCCGTCGAGGAGGCGATCCAGCAAGCAGCGCCGCCTTTGCCCGGCACGACGCTCGAAGCCGAGGTTCAGACCCCCGACGCCAATCTGCATTTCGCCGATTGTCCCGATCTCAAAGTGAGCGTGCCGCCGCTGACGAGCGGGCGCATCACCGCGAAAGTCGCCTGCGCCAACCCGGTCTGGGCGGTCTATGTGCCGGTACGGCTGCATCGCTGGCAGATGGTGATGGTCGCGGCGACGATGCTGCCGCCGAACCGGCCGCTGACGGCGAGCGATCTCGTCGCGGCACGGATCGATACGGCGGGTCTGCCCGGTGCGCCCATCGCCGACAGCGATGCCGCGGTCGGCAAGCTGCTGCGCACCAGCGTGCCGGCGGGCGCGCCGCTGCTCGCGGTGCAGCTCGAGGCGCCGATCGTGATCCATCGCGACCAGCGCGTCGTCGTCACGCTCGATGACGGCAATGTGGTGGTCAAGACCACCGCCATCGCGCAGCAGGACGGCCGCGCCGGCGACATCATCCTGCTGCAGAATCCAACCAGCAAGAAAACCCTGCGCGCCGCCGTGACCGCCGATGGCGAGGCGGAGATGCGGCTGTGATGAAGGAGAAATTCCCATGACCAGCCTGCCGTCGCCCCTGATCGATCTTTTGCGGGAAGCCAATGCCGCGCTGGCCGCGGGCCGCGACGCGCTGCTGCATGGCCACATCGACGCCGTGCTGAGCCTCAGCCGGGATGCGGAAGCGCTGGTCGATCGCCTCGCCAAGATCCTGCCCGATGGGCTCTCGCCCGCGCAGCTGCGCGATCCGGAGATCACCGCTCTGCTGACCGAGATGCGCCGGCTCGGCCGCGGCAACACCATCATCGCCAGCGAGATGCTGCGCCATTTCCGCACCGCGCTCGCCAGCCTGCGCCGCGCCGAATCGGATCGCCTCTACGATCGCGACGGCGGCGAGGCATCTGTGGCGGCCGGCCGCATTCTCGGCCTGGCCTGAGGCGCGGCCTTCGCGATCACACGCGCAACTCGTCGGGCGGCTCGAACAGGTTGCTCTCGGGCAGCGGCAGATCCGGCTCACCGGCCTGGCGCGCCGCGCGCAAGCGATAGACGAACGCCAGGACTTCGGCGACGGCGCGATAAAGCGGCACCGGGATCTCATCGTCGATTTCGATATAGTGGTTGAGCGCGCGCGCCAGCGGCGGCGCCTCGACGAGCGGAACGCCGTGCTCCTGCGCGATCTCGCGGATGCGGAGCGCGATCTTGCCGACGCCTTTGGCGACGAGCTTCGGCGGCCGCGCGCTGCCTTCCTGATAGCGCAGCGCTACCGAGACGTGAGTCGGGTTGACGACGACGACGTCGGCTTTGGGGATCTGCGTCATCATGCGCATGCGCGATAGCCGGCGCAGCGCCTGTTTCAGCCGGCGTTTGGTGTGCGGATTGCCTTCGACTTCCTTGGCTTCCTCGCGCAAATCCTCGCGGCTCATGCGCAGCTCCTGGCGATGGCTCCAGAGCCGGTAGGGCGCTTCGATAAAGGCGACGACGAGCACCGCGACGGATGCCGTCAGAAACATGTCGGTGACGAGGCCGCCCATGCGCAAGAGCCCCGCCGGCCAGCTCGCCCGCGCGAGATCGACGAAGGCGCGCGCGTCGCTGCTCAACCGCCAATAGACGATCGCCGCCACCGCCGCGAGCTTGACCACCGCTTTCACGGTCTCGACCAGCGCATCGCGCGAGAACAGCCGCTTGATGCCGCGCAGCGGGTCGAGACGCGTCAGGTCCGGCGTGACGACCCGCCAGGAAAGAACGAGACCGCCGATCATCGACGAGGCGAGCGTCGCGATCAGCGCCATGACCAGGCCGAAGCCGATGGCGAGGCCGAGACCCGGGGCGATGACGCTCCACGCCACCGGCAACAATCGCTCGGGATCGCTGGCGACCGCGGGATCGATACGCAATCCGGTCGTGACGATGCGCTCGAACAGCGCGAAGGCGCGGCCGCCGCCCCAGGCGACGATCGCGGCGCCGACGAGCAGCATGAGCGACGGCGCCAGCTCGCGCGAGCGCGCGATCGAGCCTTCCTCGCGCGCCTTGCTGAGGCGCCGGCGACTGGGTGCTTCGGATTTATCGGCGTCGCTGTCGGATTTGCCGGCCATCGCGCTAATGCCCGCGCAAAACGCCGTCGATCTCGCGCAAACCGAATTCGGTCAAGTGCCAGACCGCGGGAACGACGAACGGCAGGATCAGAATGACGATGCCGAGACCGAGCCAGAGGAAGACCGCAAAGCCGATCGACATCATGTTGAGCTGCGGCGCGACGCGCGAGATCACCGCCATGCCGACATTGACCGCCAGCATGGCCGCGACCACCGGCAGCGCGAGCATGATGCCGAGCTGGAACAGGGTCCCGCCTGCTTCGGCGAGGCCGCGCCAATCGAGCCCCGGCAGCGTCGCATCGGGAAGGACAGGCACGATCGCGAAGCTCTTGGCCAACGCGGCGATCAGCAGGAGATGGCCGCCGATCGCGAGAAAGAGCACGGTGCCGAGGAGATCGAAGAAATCCGCGAGCACCGGCATCGGCATGCCGACCTGCGCATCGAGCAGGGTGGCGAAGCCGAAGCCCATCTGCAGGCCGGCGACGTCGCCGGCGAAGGTCATCACCGAAATCGCGAGCCGCATGGCGAAGCCGATGGTGAAGCCGACCAGCACTTGCTCGAGCGCGAGGATGGCGCTGCGCCAGGAGAGATCGAGCGGCGCCATCGGCCCGGCGAGGCCGCCGATCACCACGGCGACCGCGAGGGCCAGCGCGACCTTCACCTGCGTCGGCACCGCGTTCGAGCCGAAAGCGGGCGCGACGGCAAAGAGCGCGAGCGCGCGGAACAGCGGCCAGATGAGCGATCCGAGCCAGCGCGCGATCTCCGCATCGGTGACGGCGAGCATGGCCGCGCTCAGAAATTCGCCGAGGCGACGACGGCGCTATGCTGGAAAAAGTCGATGAGCCGGGTGCCGGCCCAGGATCCGGCCAGCGCCGTCGCGAGCAGCACGGCGAGAAACCGCGGCACGAAGCCGAGGGTCAGGTCGGTGAGCCGCGTGCCCGCCTGGATGATGCTGATCAACACGCCGACGCCCAGCACCGTCGCGAGCAACGGCGAGATGAGTATGAAGGCCTCGATGACCGCGCGCTGCCCGGCCGCCGCCAGCGCTTCGGCGCTCATGCGTGGAAGCCTTGAACGAGCGAGCCGATGACCAGCACCCAGCCGTTCACCAGCACGAAGACCATGAGCTTCAGGGGCAACGATACGGTGACCGGGGATAGCAGCATCATGCCGAGCGACATCATCACCGCCGCGACCACGATATCGATCACGAGGAAGGGCAGGAAGATGAGGAAGCCGATCTGGAACGCGGCGCGCAGCTCGGAGGTGAGGAACGCCGGCGTCACGAAGCGCAGCGGCACATCTTCGGCCGTCGCATAAGTCTCGCCGCCGCCCAGCTTCACGAACATGCCCAGATCGTCCTGGCGCGTTTGCTTCAGCATGAAGGATTTGAGCGGGTCGCTGGCGCGCTCTGCCGCCTCGGTGACCGAGATTTTGTTGTCGAGCAGCGGCTGCAGCGCGCTCTGATTGACCGTCGACATGACCGGCGACATCACGAAGAAGGTCAGATAGAGCGCGAGGCCGATAAGGATCTGATTGGGCGGCGTCTGGGTCAGCCCGAGCGCCTGTCGCAGCAGGGCGAGAACGATGATGATGCGGGTGAACGATGTTCCTGCCAGCAACAGTGCGGGCAGGAACACCAGCCCGGTCATGAAGAGAAGAATCTGGATCGGGACGGTATAGGCGACGCCGCCCTGCGCATTGGGCGTGGCGATGAGCGCATCGAGCCCGGCTGCCTGGGCGCAACTCGGCAAGAGCAGCAGCAGCGCGGCGAGCGCCGCGCCGCCCCATGTCAGGACGCGCGGCATCGCTGAATCGCCTGAGCGAGAAGCCCGCTCCATCCCTGCGCATTCGCCGCGGGCGCGTCGGGCGCTTCGTCGAGCTCGCAGAGGCATTGCACCGAGCCGTTGGTCACGCCGAGCACGAGCCGGCGTTTCTCGACGCGCACGATGGCGAGACGCTCGCGCGGTCCGAGCGCGAGGGTCGCAAGCACGCGGCAATCGACCTGCGCCGGTCCGGCCGCGCCGAAACGCTGCTTCAATAGCCAGAACACGATGGCGAGAACGAGAACGACGGCGCCCGCGCCGAGGATCAGCGGCTGGACGGCGTCGAACATTGAGCCGGCGCCGGACAGCGCCGGCGCGCCAATCTCGTTCATTCGACCACGAGCTCGGAGAAATAGACGCCGCGCACCATGGTCGCCGAGGTGAGCGTCGGCGTCGGATGAAGCACGGTCTTGATCGTGCCGTTGACGCTGTCGACGAGTGCAAGGCGCAAGCGGCCGATGCCGTCGGGGGTGGTGATGTCGGCGACGCCGTGCTTCAGGATCTCGATCCGGATCGCGTCCTTCACCTCGGGCAGGACCGTGGTCACCGCCTTGGTCGCCTCGGGTCCGTCGACATCGAGATCGATCCCGAGCTGAACGAAATGCAGATCCTTGTTCTCGTCGCGCAAGGTCACGACGAAAGGCTTGAGGCTGACGAGGGTCGGCGCCGGCGACGGTTTTTCCGCCAGCAGTGCCTTGCCGCCGAACGCGAAATACCAGGCGGCCCCGCCGCCGATGGCGAGCGCCAGTACCCCGGCCAGCACCAGCAAGGTGCGTCCCGGGCCGCGCCGCCGGACGCGTCTGTTTCGATCCGCCATCGACTAAGATCCTAAAATTTGCCGAAAATTTCTTTGCGCTTACTTGCAATTTTGGCAAGTCATTGTCGGGCTTCTCCCTTGCCGGGAGGTTAACGCAGTCGCGTCAATGCCCCGGCCCGCCCCAAAAGATCGTCGATTTCTCGTTGGCTCCGGCGCAGTTCGGCCTCGACCTTCTTCTGCGCATCGCGGTCGATCAGCACGTCGATCATGCGGCAATGGCGGCGGGCCTCGACGAGGCGGAGCCATTCCCGCTCGGCGGTTTCCTCGAGCTGGCGGACCCGGACTTCCTCGACCGCGACGATCTCGGCGATGCGGCGCATGAAGGCGGCGATCGCGACCGCCTGCCCGGCCGGAAGCCCCTGGCGCGCCCCGGCATCGAGCTGCGCGCGATAGCCGTCATTATATTGACGCAGCAGCACGAGCTTTTGCCGCCCGGCGGCGCATTCCTTGGAAAGCCCGGCCCAGCGGCGCTGTGCCGCTTCCATCTCCCGATCCGCGTTCTTGGCGAGCGCCGCGAGCGCCATCATCCGCCTCCGGTCGCGCCAAGGGTTTGCGGGCCGAGCGTCTGCATCAAGGCGGCGATGCTGGCGCCGAGATGAACCGGCTCGGTCATTTCCTGGCACAGGAAGCGCTCGAAAGCGGGATGCAGCGCGACCGCGCGATCAAGCGTCGCGTCATGCCCCGGGCGATAGCCGCCGATCGCGATCATGTCGCGGCTCTCCTCGTAGCGCGCATAGAGCTCCTTGAACTGGCGTGCGGCCGCGAGCTGCTCGGGCGACACGATGGAGTTCATCACGCGGCTCACCGAGGCGCCGACATCGATCGCCGGGAAATGCCCGCGCTCGGCGATGCGCCGCGCCAGGAAGATATGCCCGTCGCAAATCGCGCGCGCGGCATCGCCGACCGGATCGTTGAAATCGTCCCCTTCGACCAGCACGGTGTAGACGCCGGTGATGCTGCCGCCATTGGCGCCGCCTTTGCCGGCGCGCTCGACGAGCGACGCAAGCCGCGCGAAGACCGACGGCGGGTAGCCGCGGCTCGACGGCATCTCGCCGACGGCGAGCGCGATCTCGCGCGCCGCCATCGCAAACCGCGTCAGCGAATCCATCAGCAGCAGCACGTTATGCCCGGCGTTGCGGAAATATTCCGCGATCGTCACCGCGCGCAGCGCGCCGTGGACTCGGGCCAGCGCCGACTGATCCGCCGGAACCGCGACGATCACGCTCTTGGCGAGGCCGTGCGCCTCGAGATTGCGCTCGATGAACTCGTTGATTTCGCGGCCGCGCTCGCCGATGAGACCGACGACCACGACATCGGCCGCGGTGTAGCGCGTCATCATGCCGAGCAGCACGCTCTTGCCGACGCCGCTGCCCGCGAACAAGCCGATCCGCGCGCCTTGCCCCAGGGTGAAAAGCGCGTTGACCGCGCGCACGCCGACATCGAGCGGCTGATCGATCAGCGCGCGCATCATCGGGTTGATCGGGCGGCCCGAGAGCGGCAAATGCTCGGCACAGCGAATGGGACCTTTTTGATCGAGCGGCCGGCCGGAGCCGTCGATGACGCGGCCGAGCAAGGCATCGCCGACCGCGACCGCGCTCGTCCAGCCCGCCGGCAACACCCGCGCGCCGGCGGCAAGGCCGTCGACCTGCTCTTCTGCCATGAGCAGCGCGCGCCCGCCATCGAAGCCGATAACCTCGGCGCCGACCATGCGGCCATGCGCGCTCTCGACGAAGCAGCGCTGGCCGACGGTGACGCGGATGCCGCGAACTTCCATGACGAAACCCACGGTGCGCATCAGCGTGCCGCTGACCAGCGGTATGGCTTGTGCCGCCTGCAGATGATCGCGGTAATGATGCAGCGCATGGGCGAGGCGATCGGCGCCGCGCTGGATTTGCGTCGGCGGATTCATTCGAACAAGGCCAGCATCGCGGCGCGCCAGCGCGCGGCGAGCGTGAGATTGCCCTCGAACAGCGAGCCGCGATCGCTCCAGCGGCGGTCGGGCCGCGTGGTCGCGTCGATATCGTCGGCGAGCACGCGGCAGCCGCCGGGCTCGATGCTCTCATCGCCGACCAGCTCGATCTTGCCCTTGCCGACCTCGGGCATGCGCTTGCGCACGAGGTCGAGATCCTCGGGATGCAGCAGGACACGCGGCCGGCCGATATCGATCGGAATTTCCGCCAGCACCTTGCGAATGAGCTCGACCATCGCGGCGTGGCTCTGGCTCGCCTCGGCGCCGATCACGCGGCGCGCCAGCTCGAGCGCCAGCGACACGACGGCATCTTCGAGCGGGCCATCGAGCGCCGCGATCGGTCCGCTCAACGCATCGAGCACGCTGGCGAGCCGGTGGCTCGCCTCATCGAGATGTTGCTGCGCCTCGACGCGCCCGACCGCCAGACCGTCGGCATAGCCGCGCTGCCGGCCTTCCTCGAGACCGCGCGCCAAGCCTTCGGCATGGCCTTCCGCCGCTTTCTCCGCGCGCAAGGCCGCGAGCGCGCTCTCCGCCAAGGCGGCCGCATCTGGAGGCGGTGCGGCCTCGGGAAGCGGTTGCTGTTCCCGCGCCGGCGCGGCGCCGCGGCGCTCGTCGGGATCGAGGAAGGGCGCCGACCAGGGTTTCACCTTCGCCTCGCCGGCGGTGACGCGCCGGATCATGATTTATGATCCTCGGGTGCGGCGGCATCGCTGTGGAGCGGGCGCGGCGCGCGCATGCCCGACAGCCAGACGCGGCTTTGTGCGAGCGAGAAGTGGCTGGCTTCGAATATGACGCGCAGCACGTAGACGACCAGTATCCCGGCGACGACGTCCGCCGCCAGCCGCGAGCCGACAATCACGGCGACGGCCCAAGGAAGGGTCACGTCGCCGACCGCCATTCCCTGCAGCGCGACAAACAGGACGAGTCCGAGGGCCACGCCAAACAGCAAGGCGCCCTTCGTCTTCGGTCCGCCGCGCGGGCGCACCGCTGCATTTTTCTTTTGCAGGCTCAATCGTGCCTCGACTGGAAGAGGCGCGGATCGAATTTGAGCGGCTTAAAAGCGTCGACCGACACGTGCGCCGGCGGCTTTGCCGGCGCTGCGGCCTTCGCCGGCGGCGCCGCTTTCGCGGGCGCCGGTTTGGGCTGCGGCTTCGGTGCTGCCGGTGCGGCTGTTGCATCGGACGCGGCGCCCGCCGCTGTCAGAGACACCGGTGCCGCGGTCGCGGCGGGCAGTGCCGCCGACGGTTCCGCTGCGGGTTGGCTCGACACGGGTGGCGATGCCGGCACGGCAATGTTCGACGCCGCTGTCGGTGCCGCTGGCGGGGTCGCCGCCGCGCCGTCCGGCGTCGCATTCTCCGGCACGGCGCTGTCGGGCGCGAGCGGGTGCATCGTGCTGTCATCGCCGGGCGCGTCGGCAGCGGCATCGTCGGGATTGGTTTCGGGATTGGGTGCGATGACGATGATCGAGACCCGCCGGTTGCGCGCCATGTGCTCGTCGCTGTCGTTCGCGACGACGGGATGGAATTCGCCGTAGCCCGCGCCGACGAGACGCTCCGGCGCGATGCCGCTCGAGGCGAAGCGCCGCACCACCGAGATCGCGCGCATCGCCGACAATTCCCAGTTCGAATCGAATTGGGCGCTGTGCATCGGCACGTTGTCGGTGTAGCCGTTGACCTGGACGATGTAGGGCGCATCGGCCAGCGTGTGGCCGATGCTGTCGATGGTTTGCAGCGCTTCCGGCATGAGCGTCGCGCTGCCGCTCGGGAACAGCAGGGTCGCCGGAATGTCGATAGCGATGCCATTCGGTTGGCGCAGCACGGTGATCGCCCCCGAGCGGATGAGCCCGGCGAGCTGCGATTGCAGCATGTTGAAGATGTTCTTCAGCAGGCGCTCGCGCTGCTCGAGCTGACGTTGGATCTCGGGCGAGAGATGGCTCGGCACCGGAACCGGCGCGGGCATCTCGAGCACGCCCTTTTGCGCGCCGCCATGCCCCACCTGGTGGCCCATCATCTCGCCGAGGAAGGCGTTCTCCATCGATTCGGAGAGCATGCGGTATTTCGAGACGTTGAGGCTCGACATCGCATAGAGCACGACGAAGGTGGCGAAGAGCAGCGTGATGAAATCCGCATAGGAGATGATCCAGCGATCACGATTCTCGTGACGCTCATCGAAGAAGCGGCGGCGCGGCCGTTTGCGGTCCATCGAGATTGCTCCAGCGGCTCGGATCAGGCGAGGCGGCGCTCGCGGTCGCCGCGCGGCTCGCTGCGCCCGCCGGCGCTCCACTCTTCTTCATCCTCCTCGATATCGCCTTCTTCCTCGGCCGAGGGCTCGGGCTCGGTCGCGCCGTCGTGGAGGAAACTCATCAGGCGCATCGAAAGCCTCATGCGCGGCTCGGCGGTGGCGATGCCGAGCAATCCCTCGATGATGATTTCGAGGCGCCGGCTGTGGCGCCGGATGATGAGGCGCAGCTTGTTGGCGACCGGCAGATAGAGGATGTTCGCCGTGCCGACGCCGTAGATCGTCGCAACGAAAGCGGTGGCGATGCCGCTGCCGAGATGCGCGGGATCGTCGAGATGCGCCATCACGTTGATGAGGCCGAGCACCGCGCCGATGATGCCGATGGTCGGCGCGTATCCCGCCATCTGATCGAAAATGCGCACCGCCTGCAGCTCGTATTCCTCGAAACTGGTGAGCTTGTTTTCGAGGACGGCGCGCATGGTGGCGGGCGGAATGCCGTCGACCACCAGGCCGATGGCCTCCTTGATAAAGGGCTCGGTCTGCTCCTCGGCGATCGGCTCCAGGGCGAGCACGCCGTCGCGGCGCGCAACCTGCGACCATTCGACGATCTGCTCGATCACCTCGGCGCTGTCGTCGCGCGGCGGCACGAACACCCAGGGCAGCATCTTGAAGCCGTGCAGGAAGACGCGCATCGGCGTTTGCAGCAGCACCGCCCCGAAAGTACCGCCGATGACGATGAGAAAGGCCGGCGCATGCACCAGCGACATGGCGCTGCCGCCTTCGAGCAGCATCGTGCCGACGACCGATACCAGCGCGATGCCGAGGCCGAGAAATGAAAGCACATCCATGATTCAGTCTCCGATCACATCGGCCAGCATCCCCTGTGCCGGCTCCAAGCTCAGCATGCGCGCCCGCAGGGCGAGGAGCGCCCGTCCGTGCAGGCGGCACACCGTCGATTTGTCCATCATCAGCACGGCGCCGACCTCATCCATGTTGAGCTCGCGCTCGTAATAAAGACTCAGCACCAGGCGCTCGCGCTCCGGCAGCTCGCCGGCCGCCTCGACCAGCTGCGCAAGCACGCGCTCGCGCTCGATCTTGCGGATCGGGTCGTCGGCATCGATCGAGGTCTCGGCGCTTTCATCGAGCGGCACGAGGCGGATCAGCGCGGCATCGAGCAGCAGCCGGTGATAGCGCTCGAGCGTCAGGCCGAGCTCGCTCGCCATCTCGGCATCGCTCGGCTTGCGGCCGAGCCGCGCCTCCGCCTTGCGCATCGCCACGGCGGCGGCGTGCACGCGCCGGCCGATCGCGCTCGACGGCATCGCGGTGCTGCGCACCTCGTCGATCATCGCGTTGGCGGCGATGCGCCAGGCGCGCCGGTCGAAGCTGGGGAATTCGCCGCCGGCGCGCATGACGCGCAGCAGCGCCATCATCCCGGCCTGGATCAGATCCTCGACCTCGACGCTGTCGGGCAACCGGCCCTTCAGATGCAGCGCCACGCCCTTCACCTTCGGCACGAAGCGCCGCAGCACGAAATCCTCGTCGAGCGCCGCGGCGATGGTCGCCGAATAGGAAGCGGTCTCGCCGGTCACGATCCGCTCCGCGTGGGATGCGCGCCGCGGCGCATGGCTTTAATCCGCGGCATCGGCCACCCGCTCGTTCTTGCGGCCGATGACCTCGACCACTTTGATGCGCTTCTCCGGCGGGACTTCGCCGTAAGAGAGGATCCACACGCGCGGTTGCAGCGCCGCCAGGGTCTGCGCCAGCAACGGGCGCAGCTCGGGCTGAACGATCAGGGCCGCCGGATGACCTTCGGCCTCCCAGCGCAGCGCCAGATGCGCAACCGCCTCGCGCAGCTGCAGCACGACCGACGGCTCGATGGCGTAACCGCCTTCGGACGGCAGCTTCAGCGGCTGTTGCAGCAATCGCTCGACCTCGGCATCGAGCGATGCGACGCGAATCTCGTCGACGGCGCCGAACGCGCTCTGAACGATGAAGCGGCCAAGACGGAGCCGGACGAGCTCGACGAGCTTGCCGGGATCCTGCGTCGCGCCGGCCTCTTCCAGTAACGTCGAGACGATGCCGCGCACGTCGCGCAGCGGCACGCGCTCGGCCAGCAGCGCCCGCATCACCTTGAAGATGATGCTCGGCGAAAGCAGCTTGGGCGTGAGTTCCTCGACCAGTTTCGGCGCCTGCTTGCCCAGCATCCCGAGGATGCCGTCCATCTCGGCGCGGCCGAAGATCTCGTCGACATGATCGCGCACCGCGCGCTGGAAATGCGTCGCGATCACGACCGAGGCGTCGAACACCGCATAACCGGAGGCGCGCGCCTGATCGGCCGAGGCCGGTGCGATCCAGAGCGCGGGGCGTCCGAAAGCAGGATCGCGGGTCGGCGTGCCGGGAACTTGTTCCGTCACCTTGTCGGAGCCGATCGCGAGCATCTTGTCGGGCAGCGCCTCGGCGGCGGCGCGCTCGACGCCGTGGACCAGGATGCGATAGCCGTTCGGGCGCAGATCGGGATTGTCGCGCAGATGAACGACGGGAATGAGAAAGCCGAATTCGCGCGACAGCAGCTTGCGCACCCCCTTGAGCCGGCCGATCAGGCCGCCGTCGCGCTCTTTGCTGACGAGGCCGACGAGGCGATAGCCGACCTCGACCGCGAGCGGCTCGACCACTTCGACGACGTTGACGTCGAGCTCTTCCGGCTCGGCCGGTGCCGGCGCCGGTAGCGCCGCCGTCGCGGCGACGCGGCGCGCCGCCATGATCTTCCAGGCGGCAAGGCCGAGCAGCGCCGCGAAGGTCAGGAACGGCAGATGCGGCATGCCGGGAATGATGCCGAAGAGCGCGACGATGCCGGAGCCGACCATCCAGGCATAAGGGAAAGCGGAGAATTGCTCGACGAGCTGGCGCCCGACATCGGCGCCGGTCGAGACGCGGCTGACGACGACGCCGGCGCCCGCCGAGATCACCAGCGCGGGGATTTGCGCGACCAGCCCGTCGCCCACGGTCAGCAGCGTGTAGGTCGCGGCGGCATCGCTGATATCCATGCCGTGCTGCCACACGCCGATCAGCAGCCCGCCGATCAAATTGATGAACAGGATGAGGATCGCGGCTACCGCATCGCCGCGCACGAATTTGCTCGCGCCATCCATGGCGCCGAAGAAATCCGCCTCGCGCGCGACCAGCTCGCGCCGCCGGATCGCCTCTTCCTGGCCGATGAGCCCGGCATTGAGATCGGCATCGATCGCCATCTGCTTGCCGGGCATGGCATCGAGGATGAAGCGCGCCGTGACCTCGGCGATGCGGCCCGAGCCTTTGGTCAAGACGACGAAATTGATGAGGACGAGAATCGCGAAGACGGCGATGCCGACGGCGAAATTGCCGCCGATGACGAAAGCGCCGAAGGATTCGATGACGCGGCCGGCGGCGGTCGAGCCGAGATAGCCGTTCAGCAGGATGACGCGCGCCGCGGCGACGTTGAGCGACAGGCGCAGCAAGGTGGTGACGAGGAGGACCGTCGGGAAGGAGGTGAAATCCGTCGTCTTCGCGGTGTAGAGGGCCGCGAGCAACGTCATCAGCGCGAGCGAGATGTTGAAGGTGAAAAGGAAATCGAGGATGAACGGCGGCAACGGCACGATCACCATCGCCAGGATCAGGACGAAGGCGGCCGGCCCGGCCAGCGACGGCAAGTGGCGCCGCAGCGCGGCGAAGGTGAAACCGGCGGCCGGTGCGGCCGCGAGCTGCGCGTCGCTCATGGCCAGTGCCCCGTGGACGCGCTCAAGACGTTGACGAACAAGGTCTCAACCTGACGCAGCATCCACGTGCCGCTCACCGCCAAGACGACGATCGCGCCGAGGAATTTCGGCATGAAGCTCAACGTCGCCTCGCTGATCTGGGTCGCGGCCTGGACGATGCTGATGACGATGCCGACGATCAGCACCGTGCCGAGCAGCGGGCCGGCGACGAGCACGATCGTCACCAGCGCGGCGCGGCCTTCGGTGGCGATGATCGCGGCGCTGTCCATCAGCGCAGCCGCTTCAGACGCTCGGCTTGCGCCACGACATCGGTGACGCGCACGCCCATCTTCTCGTCGTTGACGACGACGACTTCGCCGCGCGCGACCAGCACGCCGTTGACGCGGATATCGAGCGGCGCCGCCGCCGGGCGGTCCAGCTCGACCAGCGAACCGTGCCCCAATTGGACAAGATGCCGGATCGAGATGTCCGCGCGCCCGACCTCGACCGCCATGCGCAGCGGGATGTCCATCACGACGTCGAAATGCGCGGTATCGGCGCCCTTCGCCAGGGCCGCGAGGGCATCGACGCCCTCGGCCGTGAGGCCGGCGGTGGTATCCGGCCCGGCATCGCTCTCGGCCTCGGGCTCGTCCGTCAGCGTGGGCGGGGCGCTCGCCACCGCGGTGGCGCCGCGCAGCTTGCGCGCGAGCTGCGGCGGGGCAACGTCGTCGATCGTCAACGGATTGGCCGGTCTTTCCGGTCGCGGCCCGGCGCCCGGTTCCTTCATCTTGCCACTCATCTATGGTCTCCTGTCGTTGGCCAACACTGCGTCGAGCAGGTCGGGCGTATCGTTGATCCGTGAATCGATCCGCACCGCCGCCTTGCCGTGGTGCTGACCCCATTTCGCGCGAAAGAGCGGCATCTCGTTGATGCTCACCACCGCGGTGTCGGGCATCTCGACCTCGAAAACATCGCCTTCCTTGAGGCCGAGGAGATCGTGCACGGTGATCTCGATCTCGAGCAGCTCGGCGCGCGCACTGAGAGTCGCCTGCTGCACGCCGGCGCGGAGCAGCCCGAACCAGCGATCGTCGGCGCCGCGATCCGAGGCGACACCCGACATCAGCTGATCGCGCAACTGCTCGACGGCGTTGTAGGGCATGCACAAGGTCACCCAGCCGCCGCTGCTCTCGATCGAGACATGGAAGGTGCTGACGATGACGAGATCGCTCGGCGAGGCAACGTTCGAGAATTGCGGGTTGAATTCGTAGCGCACCACCTCCGGCTCGAACGCCTGCACCGGCTCCCAGGCGGTGACGAATTCGCGCAACGCCAGCGCGACAACGCGGCGCAAGACGCGTTGCTCAATAAGCGTGAATTCGCGCCGTGCGATATGAACGGGAAAGCGCCCGGCGCCGCCGAAAAAGATCTCGACGATCGAGTGCGCGAGCTTGGCGTCGATCGAGACCAGCATCGTGCCGGCGAGCGGCTTGGTGCTGACCAGGGCGATGAAGCTCGGCGCCTCGAGCCGCTCGATGAATTGCGAATGCTTGATCAATTCGACCGCGCCCGATTTGAGCTCGAGCGCGCAGCGCAGCTCGCGGAACAGCGCAGTGCGGAAGAAGCGCGCGAAACGGTCGTTGAGGACGTCGAGCGTCGGCAAGCGGCCGCGGACAACCGTGTCCTGCGCCAGAAGGTTGATGCGGCGCACGCGGCCGATCGGCGAGTTCCACGAGCCGTCGGCCTGCTCGCTTGCCGCGGCGGCGCTGTTTTGCGAGACCTTAGACATAGACGCTCACCCGCGAGCTGTCGGTATCGCCAATGCGCGCGGCCGCCGCGTCAGGCTGCCCGCCAATGCCAAGCGGTCGGCGCGCAGGCTGCGGCATTGCCTGCTGCCCACCTCCTGCCGACGCATCGGCGCCGACCCAGGCGCCAACGAGATTGAAGCCGGCACCGTTGAGGCTGGTCTGCAATTGGGTTATCGCGGCGCTGACGGCCTGTTGCACCTGCGGCTGGGCCGCGCCGAACCAGGTCGAAACGTTGTTCGCCTGAACATCGACGCGCAAGGTGAGGCTACCGAGCTCCGGCGGCGCTACGTGCAAGGTCACCTGGTCGTGGCCATTGGCGATCATCGAGAGAACCTGCGTCGTCACCGCGCTCGCCATCGCTTGGCGCGCGCCGTCGGCGCCGACGAGCTCAGGCGCAGCGGGCGCGCCCGCGGCCGATGCGGAAATGTCCGGAGCGGGTGCCGGCGGCGCGAGCGAAGGCACGCCGACCGCGCTTGCACTGAAGCTGCTCGCGTCGGGCGGCGAGGGAAGATTCGGCAGATCGCCCGATCCTGCCGGATCGCGCTGCGTCGCGTTGCCAAGACCGGCCGTCGCCATGACAGCCGGCGCGAGGGTGGCGACAGGCGCGGCGTCCTGCTCCGTCGCGGGCATGCCGGATGTCGGCGCCAAACTGTCAGCGCCGGTCTTTGCCGCGAGCGGCGACGCCGCGGCGTGGCGCGGCTCGATGATTTTCTTGGTCGATCCGGCCGGCGGGGTAGCAAGATCGGCAACCGCACGCGCCGTCGCCGGCTCTGCTTCGGGAGTCGCTTGCGTTTCGGACGAAACGGCGGCTTGCGCCGCGACCGCGCTCGCTGTCACGCCGGCATGCGATCCGGTTGCGGCGGCGCCGGCTTCCGCGTCCGTCGCGCCGGGCAGCAACCGATTCTGCGCGGGTGCGGACGCGGCGAGCGAGTTGGCGGGTTGCGCATCGATGGCGCTCGCGCTGTCGTCGGCTTGGCGCGGCGCCGTCGCCGCGGTATCGCCGCCGTTTGCGCCCTGCAGCACGGGCGCCGTGGTCACCGGTGCCGCCACCAGCAGCGCGCCGGGCAGCGGTACATTGGCGGCGCCGGCGCCTGGCGCCGCGGCATCGCTCGCCGGCTTCTTTCCGTCACCGGGATGAGCATTCTTGTTATCCGCCGCGGCAGGGATCGTCGTGCCATCGCCCGCCGATACCGTCGCGGCGCCCAGCGCCTGATCGAGGCCCGCGCCCGCCGGCAGCGCGTCGAGCAATGCCGCGAGCGAGGACGCCGTATCGCCCTGATCGCTCGTCGCGCCGTTGTCTTTCTGATCGCCCGCTTTCTCCTGGTTGCTCGCGCCCGGCCGGTCGCCGACGGCGGCATTGCTCGCGACCGAAGCGCCGAGCACCGCGCCGAAGCCGCTGGCGCCGGCGGCCGATGCGCCCGACGGCGATGTCGTGCCCGCCGTGCTGCCGATGCCGGCGGCGGCGCTGCTGCCTTGTGTTCCGCCGACGCTGCGCATGGTGCTCATGTCAGGCGACGAGATCTTGCTGCTCGCTGCGCAGCACGATCTTGCCCTCCGCTTCGAGACGCTTGGCGATGCTCAGCACCTCTTTCTGCGCCGCTTCGATCTCGGCAACGCGCACCGGTCCGCGCGCGTCCATCTCCTCGCGCAAGGATTCCGCGGCGCGTTGCGAGATATTGCGCATGATCTTGTCGTGCACGGGCTGGCTGACGCCTTTGAGCCCGGCGACGAGCAGCTTCGGATCGATCTCGCGCAGCAAGGTCCGGACGCTGCGGTCGTCGACCTGGACGAGATCGCTGAAAACGAACATGTTGTCGTAGATGCGGCGCGACAATTCCGGGTCCATCTCTTTGACGGTCTCGAGCACGGCTTCGGCGCGGCGCGCCTCGAAGCGGTTGAGGATGTCGGCCGCCGCCTTGATGCCGCTGATATTGGAAGCGCGGGTCTGCTGCGAGCCGCCGACGAGCTGATCCTCGAGCGCCTCGTTGAGCTCGCGCACGGCGCTCGGCGGGATCATCTCCAGCGTTGCGAGCCGCGGGATCACCTGCTCGATGACGCGATCGGGCAGCGCCTGCATGATCTCCTGCGCCTGCTCCGGCTCGATATAGGCGAGGATCATGGCGATGATCTGCGGATGCTCCTCGCGGATCGTCTCGGCGACGACGCGCGGATCTTCCCATTTCACCGCTTCGATGCCGGTCGATTCGCCGCCGGTCATGATCCGCTCGATCAGCGCCGAGGCGCGCTCCTCGCCGAGGGCGCGGCTCAACGCATTGCGCAGATGCTCGCTGCCGCCGAGACCGATGCCGGTGTCGGCGCGGACGCGCTCGACGAACTCGGCCATCACCAGCTGCACCGTCGCCGTCGGCACCTTGTCGAGACGCGCGATCGCAGCCGAGACGCGATTGATCTCGCGCGGCGTCAGAAACTTGATGATCTCGGCGGCGTCCTGCTCGCTGAGCGTCATCATCAGGATCGCCGCCTTGTCGACGGGATGGATGACGATGGGCTCAGCTGGATTGCTTTGTTCGTCCGGCATGGGCGAGCCACTCCTTGATGACTTGGGCGGTTGCGCCCGGATCGTTGGCGGCGATCCGGCGTACCGCGGCGATATCGGGTTCGACGATGGTCTGACCCGAGGTCGGGCCGGTGATCGGGTTGAACTTGCCGGCCGCCTGCGCTTGCGGCGCGGCATCGGACTTGGCCGGCTCGGCAGCGCGTGGCGCTTGTGCCGGACGCGCGGCCGTCAGTGTGCGATTGCGCGACCAGCGCAACGCGGGGAAGACGACCCCGACCAAGGTGAGCAACCCGGCGAGCGCCAGCAGCGCGTTCTCCGCGGCGTCGCGCACCCAGTTCTGACGCCACCACTCCGCCGGCGTCGCGGCAGCACCCTCACCGGCGAAGGGGAGATCGATGACGGTGACTTCGCGCTTTGCGCCGGAGCCGATGGCGCTTTGCACCAGGGATTTGATCGACTGGATCTTCTCTTGCGGCAGCGGCGCGCCGGTATGGTTGTTCACCAGGATTGCGGCGCTGATCGCATTGACATGCCACGGCATGCCCTCGGTCATCTCGATCGTCTTGTCGATGTCGTAATTGACGACGGCATGCGAATCCTTGTTGACCGGCGCGGCGGGACGCGGATTCTGGTCGTTGCCGGGGCGCACCGTGAGCGGCACGTTCGGCGCATTCGGCGGCTGGTTCGAGAGCGCGCCGGGCACGCCGGTCGGCTGCGCATCGCTCGACTGCTCGCGGCTCGACTGGTCCTGGCTCAGCGTATGGCCCTGGCCATAGATGACGGAGCTGCGCTTGGCCTGCGAGAAATCGACATCGGCATCGACGATGACGCGGAGATTCTCGCGCCCGACCGCCGGCGCCAGCAGGCCTTCGATCAGCATCTGATAGCGCTGGTCGATATCGCGCACGACGCTCAGCTGCTCGGGGATCTGCGCCGATTGATTGGCATCGTCGCGCGTCAGGATGCGGCCGTTCTCGTCGACGATGCTGACGCCGGCCGGCTCGAGCCCGGGCACGCCGGAGGCGACCAGGTGAACGATGCCGTCGAGCTGGGCGCGCGACAGGCTGACGCCCGGCGAGAGCCGCAGCATCACCGAAGCGGTCGGCTTCGGTTGCGTTTCGAGGAACGCGGTGCGCTGCGGCACCGCCAAGGTGACTTTCGCCGCGGCGACGCCGTTGATGTCGCCGACGGTCTTGGAGAGGCTGTCCTCGAGGCCGCGCAGATAGCGCGCCTGCTCGGCGAACGGGCTGACGCCGAGCGATGCATTGTCGAAGAGCGACCAGGCGTCGTTGCTCTTCTTCGGCACGCCGCGCGCAGCGAGCGTAAGGCGCGTGCGCCCGATCTCCGAATTCGGCACGAGGATCTCGCGGCCGCCATCGGCGACCCGGAACGGCAGGTTGAGCTTCTGCAGCTCGTCGATCGCGCGGCCGCCCTCGTCGGGAGCAAGCCCGGCGAAGAGCACGCCGTAGCCTGAATCGCCGCCGACCGCCCAGAGACCCGCGACGACCACCGCGGCAATGGTCGCCGCGGCGGCGCCGAGCATCACGCTGTGCCGTCGCTCCGCGAGCAGCAGCTTGCCGCGATCGAGTAGGCCGGCCGGAAGCACCGCCTCGAGAAAAGCCATGCAGCGACCTCTAGACCTGCATGTTCATGATGGTCTGATAGGCATCGACGGCGCGGTCGCGCACCGTCGCCACCGTTTGCAGCGAGAGATTGGCCTTCTCCAGCGAGACCATCATGTCGCTCAGCGAAACGCTGTCGTCGCCCGCCGCGAATTTCGTCGCGTTGCTCTCGCTCGCGGCGATCACGCCGTCGGCACGGCCGATCGCGTCCTTCAAGGTCGCGCCGAAATCGGCGGAGCCGCCGGGCGCGACGCCGGCGCTCGACGCAAGCCCGTCCATGCCGGGCAAGCCGATACCGCCGGCCGCCTGGCTCATGGTTTTGAATTCCTGGAGCAGCCCGGCCATCAAGCTGACGGGATCGCTCATATCCATCCTCCGCATAATCCGGCGATAGGGCCGTGCTGCCGTCCGCCGGCCCCCGCGCGTGTCGACGACACGGCAGGGCTAAGCAGCCCATGGGCGCTGGCGATCGCGCCCGGAGCGAGGCTGCCGCTTGGTCGCCGGCGCGAGCCAAGCTTTATCGATGAGTCCAAAGGCGAAGTCCTACGGATTTTCCAAAAACAGGAAATTCGCAGGCACTTGTTAACGCCGGGATAAAATTGCCCAAATTGCCGAGCAATGAGCACGCAGAATGGCTAATTTCCGCCACAAATTTCTGGCTCTGATAGTGGTGCTTGGCAAATTCGCCCGCTCGGTTGCGATTTTCTTTTTACAAAAAAGAAAAGATTGCGTAGTATTTTTGTGAAATTTGGCAAGTGTTTGACCGTGGCCGGAGACGAGCAGGCACGGCGCCGCTCTTTCGGAAGTCCTGCATCTGAGGATTGAAGCGATGGAAAGCGCAGCGAATATCGAGATCGAAACCGGCGCCGCCCGGGTCCGCGAGGGCGCGCACGGCGAGGTCGTTTTCCCGAACAACATCGAGCGCTTGCGCAAGGCGCGCGGCCTGACGCAGGCGGAGCTCGGCCGGCTTCTGACCCCGCCGATGGGGATCTCGACGATTTCGAAGATCGAAGCCGGCGTGCGGCGGCTCTCCAATCTCCAGCTCGAGGCGCTGGCGGCGGCCCTGGCGGTCGCGGCCGAAGACATTCCTTTGGTTAAAGGACGCGACGCCGCCGGCGATGTGCAGAAATGGGGCGGCGCGCAGCGCGATGCGGTTCGCTGGAGCGTCGATTCCGGCGCCGCCGCCATCGCCTATGTCCTCGCCGCGCTGCGCACCAAGCACGGCCATACCCAGGCGGAGGTCGGACAAGCGATCGGCAAGACGATCTCGGTCTATCACCGCATCGAGATGGGCTCGCGGTTGCCGACCGCCGACGAGCTGAAAGCCATCGCCGCGCTCTATGACCTCACACCGGCCGCGCTCAACACGATGATCGAGGAGCAGCTCAAAAAGCAGCACGAGCAGTTGGCCAAGGGCGTGCCGCCCGAGGATCTGCTGCCGCGCCGTCCGCGCGCCCTGCTCTGGGATCAGGAACCGTTCGCCGGCGCCGGCATCCTCGAGCGCGCGGCCTTGCGCCGCTCGGTTCGCGTCGTGTCACCGCATACGGCCGCCCCAGCGCCGACCCTGCCCGTCTATGGCGCCATGGCCGGGCTCGACAAGCCCGCCTTCGTCCTCGACCGGGCGCAGGAGACGGGACGCGTGCCGGTGCCGGATTTCGTCGGCAGCGGCGAGGATTGGTTCGCCGCGCGCGTCTTCTCCAATCGCGTCGGGATCGCGCTGCGGCCGAATTCGCTGGTCTATGTGAATCGCCGCGCGATGCCGACGACCGGCGATCTCGTTCTCTTTGTCCGCCGCGCGGATCACCGCGCCGATTGCGCGGTGCTGGTCAGCGACGATCTGCGCGATATGCGCCTGCGCCTCTACAATCCCGATGAGGAAATCGCGCTCGGCGATCCGGCAATCGCCGAAGTGCACCGCATCGCGGCGATCGTCTTCCCGTAAGGCGCTAGCGCTGCAGCGGGCAGGCCGCTGCGATTCGTGCCTTCTCGCGCGCGATCCAGTTTTTGATGGCGTCGACGCGCCGCGCCGCCTGCACCAGATCGACGAAATAGCCGACATCGAGGGCGAGGTCCTCGATCGCCGCGACGCATTGCTCGACAGTCTCGATCGGCCAGAGCGGCTGCGGCTCGAGATCGTGGGCCTTAGGGCTCGCGGCAGCGATCATGTCCCCCTCAGCGCGCGCAAAATCCTGCAACGACATACAAAAGTTCTCCGGAGCCCCCGCGGGAGACGATCTTGATGCCTCAGGTCTTGCTCAAACGTTACGACCCGCTGGGGCGAAACTGCAGATTAGGCGGCATTTGACGAAAGCTTGGCGCACAGCGACTTTCGATAAAAACGCCATGATTTTTCTTAAAGAGCGTCGCGTCCCACCGCAGAGCGCCGCTCAGCGGCAGAAGTGGAAGCCGCTGACGTCGAAGTGCAAGTGGCTCTGATGCGCCGCGTTGTAATCGGGGCCGAGCACGACGGGAAAAATCCCGCAGGCGCCGTCGTGCACGTCGTGGATAAAGTGGGCTTTCGCGTCGGTGCCGTGCCAATCGTGCGCGACGGTCGCTTTGTCGCCATTCGCGAAGACGAAACCGGCGATATCGATCGCGTTGGCGCTGGCATGCTGGCTGAGCTCGGCGGTGGTGCCGGCGCCGACGATCGGCCGGCAGGCAAAGGTGCCGAGATGGTCGATCCGCACCACCGGGCTGCCGATATCGCGCGCGGCCGCCGGCGCAACGACATGCGCGATGAACATCGCGAGATCGACCGATAGCGCGCAGGTCGCGACGAAGCTGCTGCTGAAAGCCGGGTCATGCCCGGCCGCGATATGCTCGACATCGCGAAGCTCGCAGCCGCGCGGCGAGGACATCTCCGGCACGAGGGTCGCGCTGAGGCTCGAGGTCGCGAGCGCCGCCCGGCAATAGGCGGGATCGCCGCGCACCCGGGCGAGCTTCATGGCGGTCACCAGGGGCACCGGCGCTGCGGCGACGTCGAGCGGCGCCAGGGGCGAGAAGCGCGGCGGCACGAATCGGCCCGCCAGATAGGCGCCGCCAGCCACGCTCAGGGCCGCCGCCAGCGCCGCTATCGTCCCACGCCGCATCGCGAACCGCCCATCTCCGTCGAATCGTCCAGACAACGGAATGGGCAAGGTCGCGCTTCGTTCCACACGCCACGAGAGTGTTTGCAGGCATTTCGCAAGAGGGATAAAATCTTTTTAATCTTCCCGCCCGGTTCGGCGGAGCAAGACAACAACCCAACGGGGGAGAAACGTCATGGCATCTGTAACGACGATGGGGGCCGCGGTCGCTGCTCCGCAACGAAGCCTGGCTTATATCATCGGCGCCTCATCGCTCGGCACGCTGATCGAGTGGTACGATTTCTATCTCTACGGCGTGCTCGCCGTGTTCTTCGGCCAGCATTTCTTCGCCCCGACCCTCGCCCCGACCATCTCGCTCATCTTGAGCCTGGCGGTGTTCTGGACGGGCTTCCTCGTGCGCCCGTTCGGCGCGCTGCTCTTCGGCCATCTCGGCGATCTCATCGGCCGCAAATTCACCTTCATGCTTACGCTCGGCCTGATGGGAACCGCGACCTTTCTCGTCGGCTGCTTGCCGACCTATGACAGCATCGGCACGCTGGCGCCGATCCTCTTGGTCACCTGCCGCGTCGTGCAGGGGCTTGCGCTCGGCGGCGAATACGGCGGTGCCGCGACCTACATCGCCGAGCATGCGCCCGACGGCAAGCGCGGCTTCTACACGAGCTGGATCCAGACCACGGCGACAATGGGCATCGTGACCGCGCTGCTCGCGATCCTCGCTTTCCGCCTCGGCCTGGGCGATGCGGCATTCGCCTCTTATGGCTGGCGCTGGCCGTTCCTGCTCTCCGCCGTGCTGGTCATTCTCTCCGGCTATATCCGGCTGCAGCTGCAGGAATCGCCGCTCTACGCGCGCTTGAAGGATCAGGGCAAGGCGTCGAAGAATCCGGCGCTCGATACCTATAGCAGCGGCAAGAACTGGGGCTTGATGCTGCTCGCGCTGTTCGGCGCGACCGCGCCCGAAGGCGTCGTGTGGTACACGGGTCAGTTCTACGCCCTGACCTATCTCTCGACGGTGCTGAAGCTGCCCTATGTCGAGGTCTATCTGATCCTCATCATCGCCTTGCTGTGCGGCGCGCCGTTCTTCCTCGTCTTCGGCTCGCTCAGCGACCGGATCGGCCGCCGGCCGATCATGATCGCCGGGTTCCTCTTGGCGGTGCTCACCTATATCCCGGTGTTCGGCGCCTTCACGACCTTCAAAGACAATCCGACGATGCTCGCCCTGTTGGTCTTCTACATGGTGATCCTCGTCACCATGGTGTACGGACCGATCGCGGCCTTCCTCGTCGAGATCTTCCCGGCGAAGATCCGCTACAGCTCGATGTCGATGCCCTATCACATCGGCAACGGCGTATTCGGCGGCGTGGTGCCGCTGATGGGCGCGTCGCTCGCGGCGGCCTATCCCACCGTCAACCTGGTCGGTCTCTATTATCCGATCGGCATCGCGGCGGTCGGCGTGGTGGTGGGTCTCTTCGGCTTCAAGCAGACCTACCTGAAACGCATCTGGGACGAGGTCGGCGGCGAGCCCGCCGAATAACCCAACCGTCCTTCGCTACTCAGCGCGGCGGCCCCGGAAGCGATTTCGGGGCCGCTTTCTTTGGCTTCAGGATCTCGATCTGCTCGGGAAAGGTGATCGCGATCGTCGGCCGGCGCGTGCCGTCGATATAGCCGCGCGTCAGCACGGTCTTGCCGGCGAGCGCCGCCGGATCGAGGCCGCCCGCCCGGCAGAGCTTCACGACGTCGGGCGCGAGGCTCAGCACGAAGCCGCTATGCTGATCGGCGCCGAACACCAGCAGCATGCCGCTCGAATTGTTGACGACACGCGCAACCGTGCCGGTGACGAGCGCGAAGCCGCCGGCATGGCGGCCCGCCTCGGCGGCGGGCACGATCGCATAAGCCGGCTCGGCCCACAGGCCGCGGCGATAGCGCCGCGCCTGGCGCTCGAGCACCAGCATCTCGGCAATGCCGATGCGATTGTCCGCCGTGCCGGCGACGCGCGCGAGGCCGCGCCGGAGCAACTCGCCCTGCACCCAGAAATCGCCGGCATAGAGCTCGCCCAGCATGCGTCCTTGGCGGTCGGCGGCATTGCCGGCGAATTTCACCCGCAGCGGCTGCCCCTCGATCAGCGCGGCGAGCGTGTTCTTCGCGTCCGCCGCCAGCGCACCGCGCGCCGGCACATCGATATCGACGAGACGCAGCACGCGCTCGGCCTTCAGCCGCAGCGTCGCGCCGTCGATGATTTCAGCGACCTCGATCGCGCCGCCGTCGGTGAAAGCCGGCGCGGCCCTGGCCGATGCCGCGATGAAGCAAGCGAGCAAGGCCAGGAAAGCGCGGCACAAAACGCGGCACAAAGCGCGGCGCAGAGACGCGCGCTCAGGCCTCGATATGGTCGACGATGCTGCCATCGGGCGTGAAGCACGCCGCCATCAGCGGGCCGCCGAAACCGCTGCCGCCGTCGATCGAGACCGCATAGCGTCCTTCGACGATCCCGCTGTGGTGCGGATCGATGCCGCGAACGACGCGCTTGTAGCCGGCAAACGGCGCATCGAGCTGCAGGATGTCGCGATCGCACCACCAGAAGGTATCGCCTTGCAGGTCGAGCGGCTTCAGCGGGTTGACGCCGGCATGGACGAAGAGCAGCGCGCCGTCATCGGTGAACGCCGCGCGGCGCAGCGAGGTCATGAGCTGGCGATGGCCGGAGCGCGCCTCGATCGCGGCGCGCAGCCCGGCCGTCCAGCGCGTCAGCGAGAGCACGCCGTCGCGCGCCGCGGAGAGGCCTTGCTTGGCATCGACGCCATAGGATTCGAGCGTCGCGCCCATGCCGTGATCGAGCATCCAGGGCAGGACCTCGCGCGGATTGGGCGCGAATTGCAGCTCGAGAAGCTTTTGCCACATCTCTTCCTGGCTGCCGCGCAGAAAGGCGATGTCGCCGACGAAAGCGTTGCGCCGCGCGAGGAAGAGCCGGCGAAAGAGAATCAGCGCATCGAGCGTCGATGCGGCCGAGGGGCCGAAGCCGGTGAAATTGCCGAGATAGACGAGCCGGTCGCCGGCATTGAGCTTGGGCGCCATCCGCGCATGGAGCGCGACGACGCGATGCGCCTCGCCGTGAATCGAGGCGACCGCCCAGACGCGCCGGGCGCGCTGCAACCGGCCATAGATTTCGGAATCGCAGGGCGGGATGGCGGCCAAGGCCGCAAAGCCCGCCGGATTAAGCCACGCTCAGCATCTGCTCGACGCGCTTCACCGCAACATCTTCGTCGATCTTCTCGACGGCGGCGAATTCGCGCACGAGCCGATCGAGCGCCGCCTGGTAGATCTGGCGCTCGCTATAGGACTGCTCGGGCTGGCTGGCATTGCGATAGAGGTCGCGCACGACTTCGGCGATCGAGCCCGGATCGCCCGAATTGATCTTCGCCTCGTATTCCTGGGCGCGGCGGCTCCACATCGTGCGCTTGGCGCGCGAGCGGCCCTTGAGCCGGGTCAGCGCCGATTCCATCTCCTTGCGGGTCGAGAGGCGGCGGAGGCCGGAATTCTTCGCCTTGGCGACCGGAACGCGCAGCGTCATCCGGTCCTTGTCGAAATGCACGACGAAGACGTTGAGCGTGTGGCCGGCGATCTCCTGGGTCTCGACCGCCAGGATCTTGCCGACGCCGTGGGTCGGATAAACCACCAGGTCCCCGGCGCCAAAGCTCAGCTTTTCGGCATTCTTCTCGGAATGCTTCTTGTCCTCTTTCTCTTTCACTGCCGTCGCCATCTCACCCTCCGCGGGGGTGTCATCGGTCCTTGCCGAGCACGCAGAACCACACTCCGATCAAGCGAGGTTCGCCCGCCCCCATCGGCTCAGCTACCCGGACCCATGTCACCGGGATAAGCACGCGGGTACCGCGCGCCATTTGTTACAATTACCACAAAACGGCAGGAAAAGCCAGCACGGGAGCCATGCAGCTCCCGCAAATACCCATACTTATTAGGTTTTTTTACCTTTTCCCGGGATTCGGATCGAAATGCTTCTCGAACTTATCGGGAACGTCTTTCCAGTCGTCGGCGTCGGCCGGCGGCGGACCTTTGCGGGTGATATTCGGCCAGGAGGACGCATATTGCCGGTTGATCTCGACCCATTTCTCGGCCGCCGGCTCGCTGTCGGGCACAATCGCCTCGGCCGGGCATTCCGGCTCGCAGACGCCGCAATCGATGCACTCGTCCGGATGGATGACGAGCATGTTCTCGCCCTCGTAGAAGCAGTCCACCGGACAGACTTCGACGCAATCCATGTATTTGCATTTGATGCAGGCTTCGTTGACGACATAAGTCATGGCGCATCACTCTCAGTAGCGAAGTTCAAGAAAAAAGGGATCATTCGGCAGGCTGCATCCCCAACCGCTGCAGCACGCGGCGCTTGGCCTCGCCGCGCTCGTGATCGGAAACATCGATCAGCCCCGCGACCCGGCGCAGCAATGTATCCTCGAGCGGATCGAGCACGCCGTCGGCATAAGCGACTTCCCACAGCATCTCGATGAGCTCGACCTTGCGCTCGCGGCTCAGCCGGGAGTTGACGGTGCTGGTGAAGCCGAAAAGCTGCGACGATATCTCGACGCGGCGCTTGGCCGCGGCGACCAGAAGCTGGGCATTGTCCGGCGACAGCGCGAAGCGGCGCTGCAGCAGGCGCAGCACGATCTCGCGCTCATGCGGATCGAAATCGCCATCGACGACCACGGCCGCTTCCAGAAGAAGCGCCGCGACCGCGAGCTGCAACTCGTCGCCGCCTTGCGGCAGCGCGGCGTCGCCCTCTTTGATCCACGCGAACAGGCGATCGATCATCATCGCTTTGGCCTAGCATGGGGTTTCCGGGGGTTCAACCCCGCACAGAATATGGCTTTTTCGCTTACCGCCGCGGCGCCGGGCGGCGGCGGCCCTTGCGGCAATTGCGCAGATAAATGCACTGGCCGAGCACCGCCGTCGCTAGCATGACCGCGTTGGTCGCGATGAAGACCCCGTCGCCGAGCAGCCAGCTATAGACGACGAAGCCGGTCGAGGCCGAGACCTGGCCGACGAAGAGCCATTTGGAAACGCCGGCCGTGGAACCGGTCTGCCATTGCGTATAGACCTGCCGACCGATGGTCGCGACCAGGATGGCCGCCGCGGCCCAGCCAATCAGTTCCGTCACCATGCGAGAGGTGAACCCCGACCCGGCGGCTTGGGTTCAGCGCCGGCCGCGGGAAATCGTTCGCACGGCCCCAGAATTCCTCAGCCGAGACATATTCCCGCCGCTCTGTCCCGCCACATCTAACCTGTCAGGCCGGGAGACAAGAACAATGAGCAGCATCGATGCGGGGGCGAATATGTCGGGGGTGGCGGGCGCGAGCA
>Ga0335085_10002322_pt1 | contig 35984 bp, 27 predicted proteins | sample Lox_Sample_45_FD_206712 | JGI IMG/M metagenome (GOLD analysis project Ga0335085, IMG submission 206712) | Soil microbial communities from Loxahatchee National Wildlife Refuge, Florida, United States - Lox_Sample_4.5 | ecosystem: Environmental > Terrestrial > Soil > Wetlands | place: USA... | reverse complement strand
GACCGCGGCCAGCATGGCAAGGAACGGAAGGACCAAGACACTATGCCGCGCGTGCGCGATGATGGGGGCCTGAATCACCGGGATATAAACTATATAGAGCAAGACAAGCGCAGCCTTAGGGAGCAATCCGCGCTTCCAGAGAAGCACGACGCCCGCGATCGCCAGGCCCAACAGCGGAAACTGAACGGAGAAGTTCAGCCACGTTGTCTGGGGTCGCTTGCCAAGAAACCAAAAGTTGAACAGGGCGTTCTCCGCGGCACATCGGACCAAGACCCCCGGATGGCTGCGATATTCGGCAGAGACGCCGCTCAACAGCGCCTTGTTGAAGGTAAGTTCGTCCTGAGCCTTGTAAAACAGCTGGTAGTAAGAGCCGGTGAACGGGAGACCCAGTTGGGTCGCGATTCGCGCGCGCTCATATCCAGCCAAAGTTTGCTCGAGATAGAAAGGCTCTCCGGACGGCGAGTCCTCGCACGCGAAAAGGCCCTCTTGCGCCGCAATGCCGGCGACGGAGCCCGTGGGAACAATCTGGTGCACCAACGCGTAGTTCCGAATAATCCACGGCGACATGACGATTGCCATGCCGGCGCAGAGGACCGCCACCCGAAGCGCAACCTGGACCCGTTGATTCATATTCCTGGCGGTAAGGAGAAGGTAGACGAAGAGAAAAGCCGGGAACATCAGAATTTGTCCCCTTACCATTACCACGAGGCCAAGCAACAAGCCTGCAACCGCGTAGCTCCCCAGGCTACCCTTTTCGACTGCCCAATAGAGCGCAAGCATGAAGAGCAGTACGGCGAATAGAAAAGGCATTTCAATGCCCGCCCGGGTCTCCGCGACTATCGTGCTGGGGTAAAGGAAGAAGACCAGCGCGGCACAGAGTGCAGCCGCGATGTCGCCGGTGAGCCTAAGGGTAAGCCGCAGCAGCAGGAGAGCCGCACCAAATGCGAGCAGGATGCATGCCACGCGAGCGGTCTCTAGGCCGTATCCACCTACCTTAAAGGCGGCTGCAAGAAGCAGGGGATACCCAGGTTCACGAAGCATGGTGGGCCCCATGCTGGCGTCAACGCGGTACCCGTTTCCCTGCACCAGGTTTTTGGCGATCAGGTCGTACAAGTCCCCGAAACCCAAGCTGTAGGTCAGCGTCAATGGGCGGCTCAACCTCGGCAGCGCCAGGAGCACGATCCCCGCGTTCAGCAAGAGTGCGGCAAAGAGGACCAGAGCTATGGACTTCCGCGCAGGAGCGCTCTTCTCGGAGGATGGGGCCGGCGAAGTTGCAGGATGGTGCTCGGCATGAGTCACAACTGTCCCCTGGGTATCGAGCATTATGCTTTTTCCACCAGTATTACCGTTTCGATTTGGGAGCTTTCTTTGTCCAGGTATAACTCGCCGTCATCGCGTAGTTCCAGACGGCACCTACAACGATTCCGATCAGAGCAGAGAGCGCCCACAGCGTGTTGCGTTTGAATAGATAGGAAGCGACCCCGACGTTGGCCAGGGCGCCAAGCGAGCACGTGAGTGAAAAGGACATCAGTCCCGTGACCCAGCGCCATCCCTTGAGTCGCATATCCCTGTAAGTCAGGGCATTGTTCAGAGTGAAGTTACTCACCATCGCCACCGCCGCGGCACCGGCCTGGCTGACGGTAAACGAAAGAGCGGCCCAGCGGAACAGAGCAGTAAGCACGCTGAAGTGAACGAATACTCCCACGGCGCCAATCAAGGCAAAGGACACAAATCGCACCGGGACAGCGCCCCCGATGAGTTTGTCTGCCAACAGCATGAAGTAATCCCAGACCGCCTGGCTGTCCAGTTTGCTTTCGCCGGCCCGGCGATTTCGGAACTCGTAAGGCACCTCCTTGACTCGCAGCGGCTCGGGGGAGGAGGCGATCAGATCCAAGAGTATCTTGAAACCGATGCTCGAGAGATTGCGGACAGAGCGCTCCAGGACTTCGCGCCGCAAAGCGAAGAATCCGCTCATGGGATCAGATAAATCGTGCTTGATCACCGCGCGGCTAAGACTCGTGGCAAATCGACTCATTTTGGCGCGTGAGGCGTCCCAGGAACCGATCCCTCCGCCGGCAGTGTATCGCGTGCCAACAACGACATCCGCTTCCCCCCTTTCCAGGAATTCCAGCATGCGAGGCAAGACCGTTTCATCATGCTGGCAATCGCCATCAATAACGGCCAAAAAGGGAGCGCAACTCGACAGCATTCCTTCGACACACGCTGAGGAGAGGCCGCGCCGACCGATACGCTGAATACAACGGACGCGCGAGTCGCGCCGCGCGATCTCCCGAACGTGGGCTGCGGTCCCATCGGCCGAATCGTCGTCCACAAAAATCACCTCCCAGGCCTTGCCCTGGAGGCATCGTTCGAGCCGGCTGACCACCTCGATTACGTTGTCGCGCTCGTTGAAGGTGGGTACGATGACTGTCAATTGGGCTATGGCGCTCGCAGTGCCACTTTCTTTGGCGACGATATCGGTCACTTTACTCAGCATCGGTTTGAGATCCTCCTAAGGCTTCAGTCTGCGTGGTTACCCGAGCCGGTAGCCTGGCGGCTAGTGCTTGGTACACGGGCCGGGTGATGGGCATGATGAAAAATAAAAAGTAGGGCGAAGTGTATCGAGTGATCGGGATTCGTGTCGGGACCCGTGCTTGGGGTCGCCGTGCTTGAAATCTTCGATCCGCAACTTCCGCTGCTGACTAGGCTTGCAGAGCCTTCCGATAGGCAGCAAGCAATTGGGGTACGGAATATTCCCAGGCAAGTTGCTCGTCGATTCGCCTTCTTCCGAATTCACCCATCCTGGCGCATTCCTCGGGTCGCTCCAACAACCATTCAATCTTGGCTGCAAAATCCGCCACTCCCTCTTCTTTCGAGGCATATAAAGAAGCTTCCTGAGCGCTGAATCTGCCTTCCTTGGAATCGAATTGCACAATGGGCTTGCCGAGAGCCATGTACTCCATAATCTTGATCATAGTGGAGATGTCGTTCATCTCGCTTGGGCGGTCGGGATTGACGCAGACGTCGGCAGTCGAGAGGACCTCCAATAGTTCCTGATCGGAGACTCTCCCGGTGAACTGTACCGTATCGTGCAACCCGTGGTCCTCCACCATTTTTTTTAGCTTGTTCAATTCAGTGCCACCGCCCACGCAGGTGAAAAAGATGTCGCGGCGGCCTGAATTCTTGATGTGTTCGGCAACGCCCAGCAAAATGTCCAGACCGTCCTGGACGCTCATGTTGCCCACGTAACCTACCAGGTATTTCTTTCCGTTTTTTCTCGCAGGATTGGCTGGAACCGGCTTGAATTTGTCCTTCCTGGGGCCATTGCGCACCACGAACACATCTTCGGGGTGGAGATTGCCCCTCTTTATGGCCAGGTCCCTGTAACTCTTGTTCGTGACCATAACGACGTCACTAAAACGGTAGGTCAACCTTTCGAGCGCGACCAATATTCTGTACAGACCGCCCTGTTTTCCGTACTTTGAGATATATAGCTCCGGGTTCGCGTCGTGGTGGTCGAAGATGTACTTCACGCCGAGGACCTTGAGTGGCAGCGCAACCAGGAAGATGTTGTCCGGTGGGTTGCACCCCTGGATGACATCCACCCCATGGCGCAGGGAGATCCACATGGTGTAGGCGAACTCCCACAGCAACGCACACCCATACTCCCAGAGGTAACCCAAAGGCGTACTTCCCTCCGCCGGTGACGGATGACGATAAATGCGGATGCCTTCTAGGATTTCGTATCCCTTGGCGAATCCTTTCCGCTTTGGGCATAGCACAGTGACTTCGTACCCGTTCTCGCGGAGGGAACATGCTTCGCGCCAAACGCGAGGGTCGAAAGGGACAGTCTGATTTTCCACAATTATTAGAATGCGTTTCTTGGCCAAGTCATCCTTCATCCGGTCAGATCTGTCCGCAGAGTTGCCCTTTGCGACATCCGGGCTGCCGGCGTCGATAGCTGGCGTTTCCTGGTCAATGGTGTTACCAGCAGATGCCGCTATATGCACCATTATTGCTCCTGGAAACCGAGATGCGGACAAAATCGACCAGCGACTGCCCCGGCTGCAATTTCTGCGGAACCGATTCGAACTCAGCGGCTTTGTTGCCGATGACGATCGTTTCCGCGTGCTGCAGAACGGCCTCGATATCGTCCACCATCAGCCTGGAGATGTGCGGGATGCGATTTAGAATGAAATCGCGATTGGCACCGACCAATCGGGCGACCTGCACATTCTTATCGTAGATGCGGATGTCGTAGCCCTTGCCGGCGAGCCGCTCGATGATTTCGATCATCGGGCTTTCGCGCAGGTCGTCAGTACCTTCTTTAAAGCTGAAGCCGAGGATTCCGATGCGCTTGCGGCCCTTCTCCATAATCAACTGGAGGCCACGGGCAATCTGCAGCTCATTGCTTGGGAGGATCGCGTCGAGAATTGGCAGATCGAGGTCGTGCAGCTTCGCGGAGTACGCCAGCGCGCGAAGATCTTTCGGCAAGCACGAGCCACCAAACGCAAAACCCGGTTTGAGATAGGCAGTCGAAATGTTCAGTTTTTTGTCCTGGCAGAAGATATCCATCGCTTTGTGGGCGTCGAGCGAGAAGGACTTGCAGAGGTTCCCGATTTCGTTGGCAAAGCCAATTTTTAGGGCGTGCCAACTGTTGTCAATATATTTGACCATCTCGGCGGTTTCGACGTCGGTACGGATCATGGGCGCATTGAGTTTGTCGTACAGACCAGCCACGACATCTCCGCTGCCCTTATCCACCTCGCCGATGACCGTTTTTGACGGAAAGGCGAAGTCCATGACGGCCGTGCCTTCCCGGAGGAATTCCGGATTATTGCAGAGACCGAAATCCTTACCGGCCTTCTTGCCGGAGGTTTCTTCCAAGACGGGGATGACCATTCGCCGCATGGTGCCGGGCAGGATCGTACTGCGGATCACCACGGTATGTCGGGCCGTCTTATTCTTGAGGGCCTGCCCGATCTGCTCGCAGACGTGCCGCACGTGTGTCAAATCGAGGTTGCCGTTGATCTGGCTGGGCGTGCCAACGCAGACAAACGACACCTCCGTGTCTCGAATTGCCTGCACTGAATCGGAGGTGGCGCGCAGCCTGCCGCTCTTCACGGCTCCGTCGATGATCTCCTCTATCTCCGCCTCGATGATCGGAGACTTTCCGGAATTGACCAAGTCCACCTTCGTGCGGACCGGATCGACGCCGACGATTTCATGCCCTTCCTTCGCGAGGCAACCCGAGCACACGGTACCTACATACCCGAGACCGAAAATACTGACTCTCAAGATGAGCTCCTTATCGATGATGACTTATTTTCGTATCCAAGAGGTCCGGCTTTCGACCGAGGATGGCGCGGAATGGTGAACAAGCGTTGCAATCAAGCGGGTCGTTCGCCGGTGAAAGCTAAGCCCGTGCCAACCGTGCGGAATCGGTCGCGTTGCGAAGCATGAGCAGGCACAGGCTGCGAAATAACTGGGCCTGGGCCCAGCGATGCATTGGGACGTTGTCCCAACCAATCAGCAGACGACGGCTACGGAAGGAACCGTCCGGCTTCTGCCAGACTTTAACAATGTTGTTCACGACACTAGAAAGAAGATTGTCTAGCTTGGGAAAACGGCCCCGTAAGAGGACTGCGAGGTTGATGCACTCGGCATAATCGTATAGCTCGCGCTTGTACACCGTCATGCGAGGACGGCTGGAGAAGGGCTTCGGAATTCCCTCTTCATCAAACAAATTATCTGCGTAGTACGCCACCCCGCGCTGGAGCGCTTCGGTGCATCCCGGGTGTCCCGTCAGTAGTTCAATCTTTGCCAACGCCTTCATCACAAAACAAGTGTGGAAGTGATCGATGAACTTACGCTTTCCGTCTTTTGCGTAGTACCAGGATCCGTCCTCGTTTTGCGCCTCAAGGACGAAATGTAGATTTCGCTCCGCAACCTTCCAGTATTTCTCTTCGGAGAAATCGTGCGCGGCACTAGTCAGCACAAACGCTCTATAGGCATTGGCGTTCACAACCGCGATGGACTGTTCGGGGTCTGGAGTGTAGGAGCACGTGGATGCTTTCTCCGAGGTCGGGAGGTCCCTGTAGTCGAGTAAGGCGTGCTCCGCTGTCGAGAGCATAATCTCGCGCCATTCGTCAGACTTGTCGATTTCCCAGACCTGTTTAAACGCCTCGTAAACGTAAGGCACGGTGGTGATCAACGGCGTGCCTTCGCGGATCGTGCCGCGAATAGTTTCCCAGTTAAACGGATATCCCCAGCAATAGCGGCTAAAGCCCGGGCATCTCGTCTCCTTAAGGATGTTCAAGAAGTGCAGCGCCCTTTCGTAGTAGCGCTTGTCGCCCGACTGCTGGGCGAGAAATGCAAACCCCATAGCGAAGTGCGCGTCGGCGATCGGGAATCGCTGCTTCTTCCAAAAGAGGCTCCTGGCCGAAGGAATAAAGGCTTCGGAGAAAACCATCGGTGAAACCGCCAAAGTGCCCAGAAGCGGGTGTTTGTAGTAAAGCGCCTTCGCGCTTCTTGCCAGATCGCTCGCATAGAAGCTCTGGAAGTCGTACGAGGTCTCGCCATAGGCTGAAAGCCATTCGACAAAGCGCAACACCAGCGGAAGAAGCTTCTCGTCATCCAGGCCAGCCGCTGTTAGTGAGCTATGCGATGATGGAAGTTCCGTGCTCACTCGTAGGGTCATGCAATTCTCCGGGCCAGCCGGCCCCGATCTACGGCCGTTATCCTAATTTGAATCCACGAACAGGCGGTGCGTCAGCTCCAGGGTGAGGAGCCGGTGAATTTCCGTGGTGTAGTTGCGATTCCCCTTCAAATGGCCCGCGACAATTTCACGGACCCTACGGGAGTTCACATACGGCCGGGTCAGAGAGCGTGAGTCCAGCAACGTTTCTCGAACATAGTCGGCGAGTTGGTCGCGATACCAGATACGGAAATGAAAGACTTTGTGTCGGCCGATCCATAGCCGTTCGAGGTGGAGCGGGGCAAACAAATGATCGAGCTGCGCCACCCACTGCGGCATTCCGTAGTCATATGCGTACTCAGCCTTGAACAAAAACTCCAGGATGCCGCGAGTGAGGGCGCTGTTCAGGCCGCCAACACCGCGGTCCGTGCGGAGCTTCGCAAGCTCAGGATTGCCTTCCTGGATTAGCCGGAGTCTGCCCTCTTCGTTGAAGGCAATGGCACCGGGCGCTTTGTACATCGTTTTGACCAAGTCATTGTCGAGATAAGGGGAGCGAACTGCCAGCTGTGTCTGCTCCAGGCCCAACACTCCGTAGTGATGCCACGGCGACTGACGGAACGCCACGAAGGTCATCGGATGAGTCTGCAGGTTCTTGTCGTATGTTGTTCTTGCCGCATGAAGTTTGGACTCCAACTCGCCCTGAAACAGGCCTGGCGCGGGAAGTTCCGCCTTGAACATGACGGCGTGCAGTAGCATCTCGCTGCCGTACGTGCCAACGATGCGCACCGGGGCAATCTCCCGAACCTTCTCGCTGACATATAGATCGGGTGACCTGCCGAGGTCGACGCATGCATCGGTCAAATAGATGGTGCGTTCCGCATAGTGGGAAAAATTGTTCAGGAACTCAGTGCCGGTGGTGATGACCTGGTGCTGCTGGCCGCAGATTCTTGCCACGCGCCGCGCCAGGATGACGTCCTGATTGTCACGATACATGCTGCCATACGTGTAGCACGGCAGCGTGTTCGGTTCGGGCCTCCGCCAGGCCATGATGATGCGCGTGTCGAGGCCACCCGTGAGCGAGACGCCCATCCGTTCCCGCCCCTCGAAATAACGCGGCAGATTGCGGACAAAAACATCACGAAGCTGCGCGTAGTACTCCTCGGGCTTGAACGGCTCTTCATTTTCCCACTCACGGGGCTCGAAATAGCTGGCTTTCTTCTCAAGCTTTCCGTCACGGAAGATCCAGGCCGAGCCCGGTGGCAAAACATATAGTCCGGGAAACAGGCTGCGATTCTCCAGCACACAGCCGCAAACAATGAATTCACCGAGGCCCTGCGGATCGATGTTCCGCAGTTCCGGCCGGACCTTCAGAATGGCTTTTGCTTCAGCCGCAAAATAGAAAGCGTCAGGAGCTTCATGATAGTAGAGACGCTGGAGGCCATATCGGTCATTGAAAAGGATTGAAGTTCCACGTCTGTGATCGGATACGAAACCGTGGAACCGGCCGTTGAGTTGCTTGGGGAAGTCCGCTTCTTCCTCGTAGCGATGGACGAGATAGGAGGCACTGTCTGGCGTAAACGCATGCCCGCGAGCTCGCAGTGAGGACGCCAGCTCCCGCTCAGGATATTCTTCGCCCGAAAAAAGCAGCGTCACGTCATTGGTCTCGTTTCGGATGGGCATGCAGTCGGCAAAGGAGCCCCGAGACGCTACCCATCCCACGTAAAGACCCTTGTCTTCGTCAACCCATGTCCCACTCGTATAAAAGGACTCGTGTCGAAGACTCCCCATCATCTCCTTCAACCGAGTTTCGGCCCAGTCTCGGGGCAAACCTGTGACCAGACCTACCAGACCAGGCATTATGTTTTCCTTTGATCAGGCAATACGATTCGAAAATAGAGGCCAGGGTGCGAGGTGCAGGACCTGACTAAGACTTGGAGCCGGCGGGAGGATTTGAACGCTCCATCTGCCGATTACGATTCGGCCGCTCTGACGTTGAGCTACACCGGCGTAGAAAAGCCAAAAAATTGTACCATAGTGCGCGAGCACCTACTCCCGCCGTAATCAGAGAATGGGGAAGAATCCCAACGAGGCCCCTGTGTAACTTAACGGCCATGCAGCATTTTCCCCATGACGTGAGCGGAATGTAGTATCTCGGAATAAGGATCTCTTGAAACCCATTTCGGACCTTGAACTCGCGCAGCGGATTGTCCTTCTTATTGCCGTAATTGTAGAGGCCGTAGGTAATATCAGAAATTCCCCGGGACTCGCAAATCTCCACCGCTTTAGCCATCAAAGCATTTGCTGGTTTCTTGTCAAAATGGCTCCGCTTCGTTGTCAAATTCAGAATTGAGGCGATGTTTCCCCTATAGACCAGATGCAAAAACCCAATTAGTTCATCCCCCGAATAAGCGCAGATAAAATCGCAGCGGCCGACAAACTCACCGTATAATTTTCGAGTTTCTTCCACGCTCTTGCCAAAATAGGCATTCGGGATTCCCTGTCGCAATGGAGATTCGTCATTCACACGGCGAATCCCCTCGAGCAAGTCGTCGTTGAAGTCCTGCACTCGGACTGTGACACCACGCTTCTGAGAGCGGCGCACGTTCTTCCGCGTTTCCTGGGGCAGGGATTCCCACCAGGCGTTAAACGACATCAAATGAATGGCTGCAATGCTTTCCCACTCAATCGGATAGGAATACTTGCGGTCAGACTCCGGGAGCTTCTGTGCAAAAGTAAATAGATCCGCCTTGAGTATTCGATTAGCGCCGCTTTTCAGCTCTTCAATGTAGAGTTCCGGATTTTCAAGCTCCTTTTCAACCATTTCTTCGCTGCGAACCGCTGCTATCTTCAGCCATGTTCCCTTGGTAAGAAATTGAATGCCGTTTATTAGTACTGTGGGAACGTTGACCCACCGTCCCTTGACTCGAATTTGGACGGAATCGGTAACGGCTTGTATTATCACGTCGCGGTTCATGTGATCGAAGGACCCTCTGAGTGGGAAAACGCTGCAGAACCCGAAGAACCTGTATGAGTCGTAAGTCGCACTCCTACGTCGCGTGTCAGCTAGCGAGACTAGCGACTGGCACTTCATTCGCGCGTAGCCACTCTTCGAACACGACCAGGCTAAAGAGAATCTTGTGGTTGTCGTGACGCTTGGAGCTATGTTGTTCGAACAGTTCCCGGACCAACTGCGGGCGAAGGAACTGGTAAATCCTGGAATCAGTGTCGAGCAGCGTATCGGCCATCTTATTATTGATCGCGCCGAAGAACCAGTCGTCTACGACGTTGTTCGCAAAGCCGCGCTTGGGTCTTTTCACGATGGACTCGGGCAGGAACGTGCGGCAGACCTGGCGGTGCAGCCATTTCCTTGATCCGTTTCTCACCTTGAAGCTAGCCGGGAGGCGCTCGACATATTCGACGATTTCTTTATCGACAAACGGGACGCGTAACTCCAGGCTATGCGCCATGGAAAGCTTGTCGGCATACATCAGGAGTTCGTCGGGCAGCGTGGACCGCACTTCGAGGAATTGGAGGCCGCCGAGTTCGTCCGTGTCTTGCATGAGCTCGTTCATGTCGCCCCAGCAGTTGAGGATTGTGTCCCCTGCGTCGGTGGGCAACAGGCCGTCTAGAAACAACCCCTCAACCTGGTCGCCTGGCAGGAGCGAAAGGACGTTCTGATATCGCCGCATCCGGTCGGGGGTCGCCAGTGAGTGAACACCGCGCTTGAGCATCTCGTTCCTGGGCAACGCCTCGATGGTCGACGAAATCGGTGCACGCACCCAGCCCGGCAACGTCGACCACACGCTGCTGTAGCGCACTCCAAGGTGCCGGCGGTAGCCCCCAAAGAGTTCGTCGGGACCTTGTCCCACGAGCGCTACTTTGACGTCCTGGCGCGCGCGCTGGCACACGAAGTACATGGGCACAATCGAAGAGGTTGCGATGGGCTCTTCAAGAGCCGTTACGATCTTGGAGAGCGCTTCCTGAAAGATAGACTGCGTGATGTTAACGCTGGTGTGCTTCGATCCGAGGACACGCGCGGTCTCCGCCGCGTCGGTCAGTTCGTCGTCTGCAAACGAGGAGCCATAACCTACGGTGTAGGTGGGCCAGGAACTGCCGTTGAGATTCATCAACGCGAGCAGCAAGCCCGAATCGATGCCGCCGCTGAGGAGCAAACCAACGGGCACGTCGCTGATGAGCTGCCGCTTGATGGCGCCCTTATAGAGCGACAGCAGTTCGTCCTTTGCCTGCGCGGGGGACTTTGGCGGATTGAAGGTTTCGGGCTTGAATTTGTACCAACGCTTAACCTCGCAGATGCCATTTTCGACAGTCAGCTTTGCTCCGGGTGCGAGCTTTTGTATACCTTTGACAATCGTGTAGGGAGACGGTGTAAAGCGGTAGCGAAGGAAAAGGTTGAGTGAGGTGGCGTCGATTTCCGTCTTTCCCGGCATGACGGCACGGATCGGGCGCATCTCGGATCCAAAATAAACTGCCTCACTGTCTATCCTGTAGTAGATGAGCTTGATGCCAAAAGGGTCCCGCGCGACAAGCAATCGCTTCCGGCCCGCGTCCCAGATGGCGAAGCCGAACATGCCGTTGAGACGATTGAGCACTCCGTCTCCCCACTGCTTGTAGCCGTAGATGATGACTTCGGTGTCGCAGTTCGTGCGAAAAACGTGGCCGTGGCTTTGCAATTCGCGCTTCAGCTCGGGGAAATTGTAAATCTCGCCGTTGAAAACGACCCAGATCGATTCTTCCTGGTCGGACATAGGCTGGTGGCCGAGGGCGAGGTCGATGATGGAGAGGCGGCGGAACCCGAAGCCGAGCGGCCCGTCGATGAAAAGGCCTTCGTCGTCAGGACCGCGGTGAATGATTGACCGCGTCATGGCTTGAATATCCGGCTCCCGGACTGGCGCCATGCTCTTGAAGTTAAATTGTCCGCAAATTCCACACATGCAGATTTACCCCGTACCACCTCAAAGGCCTATTCGGACAGAAGGGTGAACTTGTCAATCGGCTGCAGCAGCAGCGCGCGTTTAATGATGACCCTTAATTTTTTCATCTGCTCACGGCGGTGAAAGGCCATTAGTTCTTTCGAAACGGGCCGCTTGAGCCGGCGGACTGCGGCTCCGCTGTAGCCCGCTCCCAGGGCGAGGCCGTCCAGGATGTAGGGCCGCTTGGTCATCCGGAAGGCAACCCGGAACAGTTCCCACAGCGGGTGCCCTCCAAGAAAGTAGTCCTTCCTGCCGTAGGAATAGGAGGCGGCAAGAACACTTCGATCTGCCGTCCCCAACGGGCGGTGATGGAAGAAAGACTTCTCGCGGTACGAACGCGTCTTCCAGCCCCGCATGCGGGCAGTTTCGACGGCGATCCAGTCAATGCCACCGGCCTTGTTCGCGAAGTATCCGCCGATATCCTGAAAACATTCGCGACGAAAAACCTGGCACTGGCCGGAAACGTAAGTCTGTCCTTCGAAACTATCCGTGCCGGAGTTGTAGCCACCTTCCTCGCGAAAGACGGTACCGGCAACACCGAGCCGCGAATCTTCCAGGAATTTCCGTAAAAGAAATTCGAAATGGTCATTATCCAACACAACATCCGAGTCCAAATTAGCGATGATCTCGTAGTGCAGGCCCTGCAGACGCTCCTGACCCGCGTTAAACGCGTGCACCTTCGCCGCAAAGTTGCGATCTTTTCGCACCTGGCGGTTGAGCACCTCGATCCAGTCGTGTTCGCGCGCATAACTCTCGGCGATGGCGCCGGTTGAATCCGTAGAGCCGTCGTTGACAATCACCCACTTTAGCGGCCGCACGGTCTGACAGATCACGGACTGGATGGTCTTCGCAATTAGCTTCTCCTCATTCCGGGAGGGCGTGACCAAAACGTAGAGCGGCAATGTGGAATTCCGTTCCGCGTATCCGGCAGGCACATCCGTTTCCATCGGCGTCGCCTCTTCCGTTCGGGGTTTCGTCATACTCAGGCTCCGGGTTCTCCGCGCTGCGCGTACACTTCGGAGCGTTCGGCCATCAGCGACTTGTCGTAGACTTGCTCTGGTTCGTGGACAACGACGTGGCTGCCGCGATTCGAGAAATTGAATGGAACGCAGAGGAGATTCTTTAGACGCATGCGAAGCTCTTTTCTGCGCTCGGGCGGAACAAAGAAGAGCATAAAGCCACCGCCGCCTGCACCAAGAAGCTTGCCCCCCAGAGCGCCGGCGCTCCGGCCCGCTTCGTAGATTTCGTCAAGGCTGCCGTTCGTGATGTTGTTGGTGAGGGTGCGCTTGATCTGCCACGATTCATTGAGCAGTTGGCCAAACTCGTTGAGCGAGCGTTTGGGATCCCCAATGATGGCTTCCGCCTCGTCGACCATCTGGCGCATGGTCTCGAGTTCGCGCTTTTTCTGTGGCGTCACACGTATCTGCTCCTTGGCGACTTCGGATGCAATCCGAGAGAATCCGGTGAAGAAGAGGGCGCAGTGCTCCTGGAGAGCAGCGAGGCGTGGGCCCGGGGCGATCACCTGTTTTACTTCAAACCCGCCACCGGCGTGGAAGTTAATACGATTGAATCCGCCGTACGCAGCGTTGATCTGGTCCTGTGAGCCGACTGCTTCCTTGAGGACCTCCTGCTCGACCTGGATGGCGTCGAGCGCCAGCGCATGCTTATCGCGCATCTGCTCGCGGAGCGCATAAAGACCCAGCAACAATCCCACGGTGAACGCAGAGCTTGTGCCAAGGCCGGTGCGAGCAGGCAGGTCGGCAACGTGGTGAACTTCAACTCCGTCTTCCACTCCCAGGAACTGAAGACAACCACGCACAGACGGATGCTCAATTGCATTGTTCCGCTCGACGTTCTCCACCCGGGAGTAGGAGATGCGGCTGTGATACTCGAAAAACGGCGGCAGGTGCCGGCAGGTGATGTAGCAGCACTTGTCGATGGTGGTCGACAATACCGCCCCGCCAAACTCTCGGTACCAGATCGGATAGTCCGTGCCTCCTCCGAAGAAAGAAATACGCAGTGGCGTGCGAGTGATAATCATGCGAGATCCTTTTTATTGATGTCCAATGGCGGCCTGCGAAAGCCGGATGTAGAGGTCCTGCGCACGCGAGTAATCCTCGGGAGTGCCGATGTCGATAAAGATTCCGGATTGCTCGCTGGCGAAGACTCCCTGTTCCAAAAGGTACGGCAGGACTTCCTTTTCCAGGCTGACCGGCCCGCCGGGGATGTCAGTCAACATAGAAGCGCGAAAGACGTAAACTCCCCCGTTGATGAGACCCGGCTCGTGCAAGCCCAGCTTTTCGGCGAAGCCCGTGACCCGATTGCCCGGGCCGACATGGACCGTGCCATAGCGGGCAGCGTCTTCCACGCGGCGTACGGCGATCGTCGCGCAGCCGGCATGCCGTCTGTGAACGCCAACTAACGCGGAAATATCAAGCTCCAGGAAAGAATCTCCGTTGAGCACAAGGAAGTCGGTGTCGGGGGCGACGAAGGGCGCCGCGAGTTTCAAGGCACCAGCCGTTCCAAGCGGTTCGGCTTCATTCGAGTAACGAATGTTCATGTCCCACTTGGCCCCGTCGCCGAATTCCGACTGGATTTGACCAGCCTGAAAACCCGCGCACATCACGATTTGCCGCACTCCCTGCGTACGGAGCTGCAGAACAAGTAACTGAAGAAACGGAACCTCTCCGACCGGGGCCAGGGGTTTCGGCTTTGATGAAACAACCGCCCGAAGCCGTGTCCCCATCCCTCCGACAAGCAGCAGAGCGGTTATATCGCGCAGCCTGGAAGCGGCGGGGAATGCTGATTTTGGAATTGTCTGCGCCATTGCTTGGATCAGGAACTAAAGAACAGCTTGCCAGTAGTCGATCATCGCCTGGAGCGTCTGTTCAACAGAATATCGCGGCCGCCAACCGGTATCTTTCTGAATCTTCTTCGTACTTCCGAAGATAATCTTTTCGTCGGAAGGCCGCATCAATCGAGCCACCGGGCGCACCTCAACTCTAACGCCGCAAAGCCGGATGGCTGTGTGCAGGACTTCTTCGATCCGGTGGGTGCGCGTGGCACAGAGATTGTAGGCCTCACCCCGCTTTCCTTTCGTTGCCGCGAGATAGAAGCCGCGCACGGTGTCTTGTACATCGAGAAAGGCGCGGTGCGGCTTGAGATTGCCGACCTCGATCACCGGCTCCTGGAGACCCTTCTTGATCTTGACGAGTTGGCGGACGAAGTCGGATGGCGCATCGCTCGTTTTGCCTGGACCCGTGGTATTGAACAGGCGGATATTCACCGCGGGAACGTTGTAATCTGCGAAATACTCGCGTGCCAGCCAGTCCAGACAAAGCTTGCTGATTCCGTACGGATGCAACGGCCGCAGCGGTTGCTCTTCCCTGACGGGCACGGCCGATGGCGGAACGTTGCCGTACTCGGCGCTCGAACAGGCTGAGACCACCACAGGATGCTTCCGCATGTAACGGACAGCCTCGAAGAGATACAGCGACCCCATGATGTTGGACTCGAAGGTTCGGACGGGATCGGCCCAGGAGACGGTGGGCAAACTCTGCGCACCCAAATGAAAGATGAGCGAGGGTTGATGACGCTCGAGAATCTGCGTGATCCGCTGGCCATTCCTAAGGTCGCATTGCTCAAACTGTAGATTCGGAAGATTCGGAAATGGCGTGTTCCCTTCGGTGGCGTGCATTCCCACGACATTCCAATCCTTCTTCTGAAGGAATTTGACCATGTGAGAACCGATGAAGCCCTCCGAACCCGTTACCAACACCGTTTTTGTCATTCGGATATTCAGCCTTCTCTCGAGTTTTTAAAGCAGCAAATCGCAAAACTGAGGATAATTCGGTTCTAAAACCTCATCTCGCGGCTGCTCACTTGGTCGATCGACCGACCTGTCATGAACGCTACGTTGTGATGGGCAAATTTATAGAACCACTGCGGCCAGTGGAGCCAGTCGTACCCTCCTCCGAGTTTTGCCCGCAGGAGTTCCACGTCGTCAAAGGAGTTGATCGAAAGGCGGGGCAGGAAAAATCGTGCGTCCTGGGGCATAGCACGTCCGATAATGGAGGACACGCCGTAGGAATAGCCCATGTTTTCCAGCGTATCTCCCAGATACCGGATGAAATCGGGGTCTTCTTCTGGAAGAGCGAACGGATAAGAAAACGAATCCACGGCCGCGCCGATTTCCTGCTCTATAGTCTCCTTGGAGTAGCCGAGTTCGTACTGAATGTGTTCAGGCCCGAGTGAGCGAAGGTCCGCATGAGTTACCGAGTGGGATCCGAAGCTGATCCCTTGAGCGTGCAATTCACGGACCTGCTCCCAAGTGAGATAGTCCGCCCCCTCGAGGCGAACGGCAGTGTCCCGGATGCGGTCCGTCGCGAGGAAGACAGTGGCGGTAAACCCGCACTGCCTAAGAATCGGGAAAGCTTCAGTGTAAAAATCCTGATAGCCATCATCAAACGTAAGAACAAACCGGTTGGAGAGATCCTGGCCAGCATCAAATCCATCAAGCATTTGGGAAATGTTGATCGCCCGATAACCGGATCGCCTCAGCCATCTCATCTGCATGTCGAACACAGAGACAGGCGTGTTAATATGATGATACGGATGCACCTTTCCGAACAAGTTTTCCGAAATACTGTGGTACGTCAGGATCGGAACACAATACTTGGAGCTCCATCCGGTGAGTCTCGCCAGAGGATGGCAGAGATACAGGGTGGCTATTCGATCGATTCGGGGCAGTTGAAATGCACGAAAGGACATGAATTTAATGGGGGAGGACGGCGTTTGTCGTGACTTCCTGAGTGAAGAGGGGGGAATCGATCCCGAAAACGTGCCCTCCGAAAGTGAGAGCTAGGGCCGATCTGAATCGCCGGGACTAACAACAAGACATAGTTTCCCAGTGTCGGTGTTCAATGCTTTCCAAATCGGTTGCGAAGCTAACTAACGGGTAGCCATTATTTTTCCGCCAACGAATTCTCTTACCGCGTTCACCGTCAGGTCCTGTTGCGCATCTGTGAGTTGCGGAAACATCGGAAGCGAAAGGATCTCGCATGCGACGCGCTCGGTTACCGGAAAATCTCCGGTCTTATAGCCGAGGTTCTGATAGGCCTTTTGCTGATGAAGCGGAATGGGATAGTGAATCCCGGTACCGATCCCGGCTTCCGCCAGGCGTGCCTGCAATGCTTCCCGATCCTGCACGCGCACGACATAGAGGTGATAGACACCCTTTGTCCACGAAGATTCCAACGGAACGACGACAGAATCCTTAACTTCCGCAAAGAGTTGGTGATAGCGGTGGGCAAGCTTGCGCCGCGACTCATTCCAATTCGCCAAGTGCCGCAATTTTACAGACAACCAACCCGCCTGGATGGAATCGAGACGGCCGTTGTATCCTTCGATGTCATGATAATATTTCTTCGCCTGGCCGTGCTCGCGGATCATTTTCATCCGTTGCGCCATCGCTTCATCGTTTGTGGTGATGGCGCCACCCTCTCCGCAGGCTCCGAGATTCTTCCCAGGATAGAAGCTGAATGCAGCCGCCTTGCCCATTGAACCGGCGCGCTTCCATGCATTATCTTTCTTTGAAAAATACTCGGCGCCGTGTGCCTGGCATGCATCTTCGATAACAATGAGGTTGTACCTGGCGGCGAGATCCATGATTGGATCCATGTCCGCCGTCTGCCCGTAAAGGTGAACCGGAACAACGCAAGCGACGCGCGCCCTCGACTTCCGCTCGACGAGCGCACCGGATTTTGCATCCACTTCGCAGTTCTGCTCCAGATAATGACGCAACTTCTCCGGATTCATGGTATAGGTCTGCTCGTGAATGTCGATAAAATTGATCCTTGCACCAACCTGAGAAATCGTTTCGGTCGTTGCAATGAACGTATGGGGTACGGTGATGATGATGTCGCCCGGTTGCACACCGGCGGCCAGGAATGCAAAACGGAGGGCGTCGGTACCGCTGTTGACGCCCACGCAGAATTTCGTTTGGCAAAAGGCCGCGAACTCTCGCTCAAAGTCCTCCACCATGCGCCCACCAATAAAGCCGGCGTTACTGAATGCTGTTTTGACAACCGCAAGCAGTTCAGTTTCAAGCTCTTGATGCGGGGCAATCAGATCCAGAAATGGAACTTTCGTCGGATTTGCCATGATCTACTTTTTCTCCTTGGTGACAAAACGAAAGAATCTTGCGGGATTCCCGGCCACGATTGCATTCGCAGGAACGTCTTTAGTGACCACACTTCCCGCTCCAACAATAGCGTTTTCGCCGACTGTCACATTGCAAAGAATTGTGGAGCCCGATCCGATCGAGGCCCCTTTGCAGATTCGCGTTTTTTCCACTTTCCAGTCCGCCTCGGTCTGGAGGGTGCCACCAACAGCGGTCGCACGTGGATACACATCATTGATGAACGTCACACCGTGGCCTATGAAAACGTTGTCCTCAATCTCCACACCTTCACAAATGAAGGTATGGCTTGAAATCTTGCAGCGCCGGCCGACAGTGGCGTTTTTCTGAATTTCGACGAAGGCGCCTATTTTCGTCTCGTCGCCGATCTCACAACCATATAGATTGATGAAGTTCGAAAGCTTTACGTCTTTGCCCAGCTTCACGGACGGCGCAATGCAAGTGAATTCGGTCACAGGGTGATCGCCTCTCCTCGGTTCTGAATGGAGTGATTGGCCGCCTCAAGAATGCGCACAACTCGAAGGCCGGCTTGCCCGTCGTTGAATGGATTCTTGTTTTCCTCGATGCACTTCACGAAATAGGCGGTCTCGGCTCGCAATGCTTCCACCTGTTCCACTTGGGGGGCCCACATGTCGCCCGAGCGGTAACTCACAAGCAACTGATGAAGGTTCGCCGGATTCGTGGACATGCTGACGCCTTTGTCGTAGATGCGAATCTTTTCGTCGGCTTCCAGGTCGTTCCAAACTAGCATCTTCTTTTCCCCGCCAATCAGCGTGGTGCGCACTTTCACGGGAGACAACCAGTTTACGTTCACGTGCGCGATCACCCGTTTTGGGAAATACACCGTGATGAAGGCCACATCCTCTACGCCATTCAGATGCTTTTCACCCGTCGCCACAACGGCTTCGGGCTTATCCGCAATAACGTAATCCATGATGCTTAGATCATGCGGAGCCAGATCCCAGATCACGTTGACGTCATGTTGGAAAAGCCCTAGGTTTACACGGAGTGAATCGTAGTAATAGAGGTCTCCTAATTCCTTCTTATCCACGAGCTCCTTGATTTTCTTGACAGCTCCAGTGAACAGAAAAGTGTGGTCTACCATAATTCTCAAGTTTCTACGGTCAGCTAATTCAATCAGTTCTTCCGCTTGCTTCACCCCGCAGGTGAACGGTTTCTCCACAAAAATGTGCTTTCCGTTTTCCAGGGCCCGCTTCGCCAGATCGTAGTGCGTCCACACCGGCGTAACCACAGCAACGGCATCGATGCTCGGCGATGTTAGAATTTCGTTTTCCTCGGTTGTAAACCCGATCGAGGGAAATATCTTCTTCAGCCTCGCCTCACATTTCGGATTGCGGTCGGAGACCAGTGACACCTCCACATTGTCCAACGTGTGGAAATTCCGAACCACGTTTGGACCCCAATATCCGTAACCAATCACACCGATACGCATGGTGGAACTCCTTGATTTTCGTTCGTTGAAACGCGCTTCGCTGGGGAGCGAAGCGGAGAGCCCCGGACTTGAGTGGAGCCCGAGATAAGGTCACTTCCTTCAGCTGCTAAGCGGAGATACGACTTCAACTGGAAAGCGGACCGTGGAGGCTTCGGAACCAGACCTTAGTGAGCTCCCTCCCCTTGAATCACTGCAGCAGGAGTCTGAGCGAGAATCTTGAGATCTAGCCATACGGACCAGGCACGAGCGTACTTTAGGTCCAATCGGACCATGTCGTCGAACCGTGTCCTGCTTCGACCTTCTACCTGCCAAAGGCCGGTTATGCCGGGCTTAATTTCGACTACTCGGCGACGGTGCCACACTTCGTAAGCCTCGTATTCGTATGCGACCGGCGGGCGCGGACCAACCAGCGACATCTCTCCGCAAAGCACGTTCCAAAATTGCGGCAACTCGTCGAGACTTGTCTTTCGCAGGAACTTGCCGACGGCGGTGATCCGAGGGTCTTCCTGTATTTTGAACACTGTCTTCTTGTCGGAATTTGAGCCTTCGTCTACTTTCCCGGCGATGAACTGATGTACATACTGTTGGTGAATTTTGGAGTCGCAGTCCGTGCGCATCGAGCGGAACTTAAGAACCATAAACGTCTTGCCATACTGGCCGAGGCGCTCTTGCTTGAACAGCACCGGGCCTTTCGACGTCAACTTGATCGCGACGGCAATCGCTCCAAAAATCGGTGCCCCACAAAACAATGCCAGACCGCTACCCACTATGTCGATAAATCGTTTCGCGGCCAGCGAAACTCTCTTGCTCTGCTCACGTATCTGAATCTCAGGATAAAGTGCGATGTTCGCCGAGTGATCGGCTTTGCCCTCGCGCTCTTCTTCAGGGAAGAAATGGAAGGAGACGGACACCGTTGAGCTCTTCTTCGCACCGAGATTGGCTTCGAAGACAGTCCGTAGTTTGGTAAGGAAACACTCCTGAATCACCTCATTCGAGGCCTCCCCCAGTTCTGTTCCAATAATTCCCATTAAACTGTTTTCCAAGTACCAGCCCATAATATCGGTTTCACGCGTGCTCTCAGCCATTGCTTTCGAAAGCGCAAGAACGGTACGGTCAGTCTGCCCACCGGAAAGAGCCCCTTGCACGTCTACGAGAACGAGTACGAAGCGCTTGTGAGACCGTTCCGCGCGCCGGCGCTCCAAATAGAGCATCGAGACGAAAGCATTCTCGCTCAGCAGAACCCGCGAAGGAGTATTTCCCATTTCGGGGACGGAAAGATGTGCACGCACTTCCAGTCGGTTCTTCGGCATCGCTTGCGGCAGTTCGAGGTCCATTGGGCTCATGCGTCTTGCTCCACTTTCCATTTGGTCAGACTTCTAGCTACCAACCTCAAGTCGAACTGGGCGGAGAATTCCTTGAGCGGCTGCATTCCGAGTCGATTCGAACACCGGGGACAGCCACGCGGTCTCTACTTCCAGTGCGACAGACCTCTGCAGCAAGGTCACTGAAAGCACCACGCGGTGATTCCCTTTGACATTGACGAGGATGCCTTCCAAACCAGTCAGAGTTCCGTAGTTCACGCGTACACGCTGCCCAACTTCTAAGTAAGGCCACGGCTGCTTGGGCATTCCGGAGGAAACTGCCAACCGGAGGGCGCTGATCTCGTCGTCCGGCACGGGGATCCCCGTGCGGCCGTTGCCCAAAATCTGCAACACCCCAGGGACCGTAATCAGCGGACGACGCTCCTGGAAATCAAACCGGCAAAACAAATATCCGGGGAATAACGGTTGCTCTAGTTCCTTCTTTCGATCCGACCACTGGCGAATGCTCTTGTACATGGGGAGCAGGCATTCGAAACCTTTTCCCATGATTTGGGAAGCTACATAGATTTCTTTGCGGGACCGCACCTGCAGGGCATACCATCCCAGCCTTCCGCTTGAACCCGCCACAACAGAATTCTTAAAATCGCTCAAGAAGCCTTCCGTTCCCGAACCTACTGGATTCTCGGCAGGCTATCGCCGTGGCAGTCCCTTCGGTCCGTCGCCTCCTTTAAGGCAATTGGTCTGCCAGCGGCATGGACGCTTTCGGTTGACTTGTTCACCGGAATGGTGATCGTAGTAATATGTAAATAAACGACTTAATATTTGCCAGACTGCTCGCTACAGAGTTGAGCTCCTTTCTCCCCCCGCGAATGAGAAAACCAATGCCCTATTGTTGCAAACTGCTTCCCGAACGCCCGTTTCGGGGCTATGAATCCCTCTTTAATGGCTTGAAAATACGATTGTTACAGGAATTTGCTCAAGACATCGTGATCGAATTGCTCTCCCGCGCCCGGTCCAATGGGGAGATCATGAACCACGCTCAGAAAAATAACTCGTTTAACATGTGCATGTTACGATTCCGCGTACGACTGGCCTGCGAGGACAGGGCGAAGGATTAGCGGAATCTCTCCAGTCTGAGCGAAAGGAAGTGGGCCCCTCATTGCTCGCTAATTGACGTCGCGGAGTAGCAGTTAGAGCGTCGACATCTAGGGTGACCCGCTCTGATTTGCGGCTGTCGGCATCCTTACACGAATTCGAAATGAAGTGGTCCTTGGCCGAGTAACGACCTGGAGTTTCGCGAACACTGGCGGGCGCGAGGACGCAAGAAGAGCTAGAGTAGGGACGACGCGCCTGCTATTCGATTTTCTAATGCGCCCCTTAGAAACGTTGAAGGAAAGCACACTTTGATCTCAACTGGCTCAACCGAGCAGAGAACTTGGCGGTATTTTGGAATCTGGACCTTAGCAAGCGCAGGCTTGTTTGCGAGGCCATTATATGAATTGTTTCGCCTTGCTCTACAAGACGATACGTCCTCCCATATTCTGCTGATCCCGATCATATCTGCGTGGCTCCTCTACTCGGAGCGCCCCGTCCACGAAATCCTCCGCGCGTCGGTCCGATGGCCAGCTGCAGCTTTTATTGTGGCTTCTGCTTTGGCGGCTTTGTTTTCATGGAACTGTACATCCTGTACGGCAAGAGATCATCTGTCCGCTTACGTGCTGTCATTGATCCTGCTTATGACCGGTGGCTTCGTTCTCATTTTCGGATCTGCCCGTGCGAAGGCTTCGTCCTTTGCGCTTTCTTTTTTACTTCTCGCGGTTCCTATCCCCGAAGTTCCGCTCGACAAGCTAATTTACTGCCTGCAAGTGGGTTCCGCGCACGTTGCGGCGGTATTCTTTGATTTGAGCGGTGCCCCGGTTCTCCGCGACGGGTTAGTCTTCCACCTGCCCAACCTATCCATCGAAGTCGCCCAGGAATGCAGCGGCATCCGCTCGAGCTTGGCGCTACTGATTCTTGCCCTTCTGGTGGCGCACTTCTCGTTCCGTTCCTTTTGGAAAAAGCTCTTGTTTATCGCTGCGGGCCTTTTAATGATGTTAATCAAAAATGGGATCCGAATAACCACGCTTACCCTGCTGGCAAGCTACGTGGACCCTGGTTTTCTATATGGCCGACTGCACCGCGAGGGGGGGGTAGTTTTCTTTCTGATCAGCCTCGCTTTACTCCTGCCACTGTATTGGGCCCTGCGCAAAGGTGAAGAAAAATCTGCAGTGACTGGCGATTCGATGCTTTCCCCCGGCTAGGTTTCGGACGTCGGAAACTAAATCGGTATTCTTTGGGAAAATGGTCTAGGATTCGTCTTCGTCGGCCGGGCTTCTCTTCATTCCATATCCCGAGTAGTAATAGTCCCCATAAGTATCACTTCGCTCGACGCGGTTCAGAACTACGCCTATGAGATTTTTCTCGTGGAACTCCGCTGTTGCTTTTTCGGCCAGTTCGAAATCCGTAGAACCGGCCTTCACGACAAACAGAACGCCGTCGCACATGTCGGCAAGAATGCTCGCGTCATGCACAGCCAGGGCCGGCGGAGAATCGAGAACGATCCAGTCAAAGAGGTTAGACATCTGCTCCAGAAGTTTCTTCATCCGCTCGCTGTGAAGCAGTTCGCTCGGGTTTGTGACCTCGCGCCCACCTGGAATCAAACAGAGAGTTCCCTCGCTACCCACCTGCGTGACTTGAAACTCGTCGCACTCCCCAGTGAGATAGTCAGACAACCCGGGGGTGGCCTTCGCCCCTAAGTGGAGATGTAGCCGTGAGGCGCGCAGATCCGAGTCAATGAGCAGGACCCGGCGGCCAGACTGCCGGATAAATGACTGTGCCAAATTGGCGGTGACAAACGTTTTCCCCTCGGCGGGAATGCTGCTTGTGACTAGAATCTTCTTCAGCGGTTGAGCCGAAGCAACCTGGTAAAGCCTCGACCGTAATGTACGGAATTTCTCGGCTCCGACATGGTTATTCAGATGCGCCGAAAACACGCTGGCGGCAGCCTCAAATTTCCAAGTCGCGGGTGTGCAACGGTTTGCGAACTCTTCGAACGCAAGCCCCCGCGCTTCGCCTCGCTTGCGGTGTACGGAAGCAGGAGGCGCGGGCGCGGTTATGGGCGAAATTTCAGTAGACCGCTCTTGGCCCGACAACTCGACCAAATCAGAGACGCTCCCGTTCGCCACTTTGGAACTGCGTTCTTCTGCCGCCTTTTTCAACGCTTCGTGAATCCGGCTCATTGGTTCCTTTTATTCGGCTCGCTACGCAATAGGCTTTCACGCTCTCGATACAAGTGTGCTCCCGTTTTTTCCAGGAGCATTCGATTTGTGGCGATGAGTTTGCCCTTTGACGTCAAAACTGGGCACTGCTGCCAACACCGGAAGCTTCAAGCAAACTTCCACGTCGCGCTCCGAATAAAGTGCCTTGTCGCTGAGCGCCAGGAGGTACAAGATCGCCAAGGACAACGCTAAGCCAGCTCCAACTCCCCCTCCAAGGAACAGACTTTTCTTCGGAAATGATGGAGAGGACGGGAGGCTAGGGCTGTCAACTACTCGGAAGGTTTCGCCTTCCTGTTGGTGTTCCAGATCTGTGGCCATCACAGACGTGTCTCTTTTCTTCAATAGGTCGTTGTAAATATCCGAGGCCGTTTGGTAGTTCCTTGTCAATTCCTTCAGTTGCTGCTCGACAACCGGACTAGCTTGGAGTCGCCCTTGAATAGCTCGGAGCTGGTCCTGAATTTGCCCTTGCCGCTTTGTGAGTTCCGCGATGTTGAAACCATCTTGCTTGATCTTCGCTCGCAATTGCTGGATTGCGGGCGGTTCTCGAAGTGCAGCTTGCGCCGTGTCTTGCACTGGTTTTGCCGTCGGGCCTTGAGCCATTCGCTTTCTCAAATCTTCAATCTGCACCTTCAATTTAATCACGTCGGGATGTTCAGGGGTGTACTTGGCCAAGAGCGATGCTAGTTGGTCCTGGAGAACAGATAACTGCTGATCCATCGTTTCCGGATTCTGCAGGCCCACCTGAGTTGCTTTCCAGGCGGCCTCCTGCTGGGTCAACAGAGTTTCATTGAGCGACTTATCTTCTTGCGTCCGCGAAAGCGCCTGTGTCGCCGCATCCAGTTGTGACTGCATTGTGCCCATTAGTGCAAGATTGGTCTGTTCCTGCTCCGGCATGGCAACCAGATGCTGGGCCTTAAACGCGGCCAATCTCTTATCTTGTTCGTCCAACTTTGCCTTCGCGTCATCCAGTTGCTGTGTCAAAAACTGTGACACCTTTTGCGAATTCTGCACGCGAAGAGTAGCGTTCTGCTCCATGAATGCAGAAGTGATTTCCTGGCAGATTTGCTGGGCCAACTGCGGATTATCATACGTCACACTCACGTTGAATCCCGGCGGTTCCCGGTCGGTGGCTCCAGCCATAGGTTGTATCAACTCAACAGCGACCGCGCTTCTCAATTTCTCTTCAAGATCTTCCAGGTGTGTTGTGGCGCGTTTATCGGCGTACAGATTAAATTTGTTGATAATCAAATCCATTCTGGATCGACTAAAAATTTGCGCCTTCATGGAGGCCATTCGCTGGTTAAGATCATCGGTAATGACGGGTCTAATCAGCTCCTTCGGAACCGTCGGTTGCTCAACAAGCACGACGGTAGAAGACGTGTACTTCTTTGGGAGGACTAGTGACGCCGCAAGCCCTACGCCACCCAAAACAATCATCATGAAGGTTGGAATCCACCAGTAGCGACGGAGTACCCGCTTAACGTCGGCAATTGTGATTTCGCCGTTCCTCACCATACAATCCCACCTTGAACTCGCCTCAGCCCCGAAATTCTTGATCTGGCCAAGTTACCGCACAAACGCCAGAGGACCTCAGACTGCACGAGGAATTCCAACCGAGCGGTATCCCGGCCACACCAGGATTTTCCCACATTGAAATAACCTTCTCAATATCAATTATTTACAGGATCGGCCACTCCCCGGGTCGTACATGGTCGTGCTTCCCAAGCCCACGTGAGCAATGGGGAAGTGGAAAAAATATACCCCATTTACCCCTGGTCTTCCCTTACGGACATGCGAGCTCGTACCCGCCTGAATGGTTAAGAGACAATACCCTCGCTCAACAGCCCCCAAAGATTATGTAATCTGCTGAGATCCGGTCAGTTAGGCTTGTTCAGGTTTCCTCCTTGTAAGTGGCAATCGGCGGGCGCAAAATTGCTTTTGCCAAGCCGATGAGTCCACACCCCAATTCGAAGCGTCTATCTCCTCATTTAGTGGCGGGTTCTCTCCGTGCACTTGCTTGCCTGAGCCTGTTCGCCTGTCTTCTGACTGACGGTTGCAACCGCGACCCCAAGAAGTTTTTGGCAAAAGGCAATCAGAGCTTCGAACTGGGCAAGTATCCCGAAGCATTAATCTATTACGGTCGCGCAATTCAACTCGATCCTCGTTTTGCGGAAGCTCACTTCCACCTCGCACAGACCCACATCAAACTAAAAAGTTGGAATTCTGCATTTTCCGAACTCCAAAGGACCGTGCAACTTCAGCCGAACAACTGGGAGGCACAGCTTGACCTGGGTCAACTTGAGCTTGCCAGTGGCCAGCGCCAAAGCGCTAAAGACCGCGCACAGCTGATTCTCAAAGCGAATCCGAACGATGTCGGTGCACAACTCCTTCTCGCCGATGCCGACGCCGCAATGGGAAACACAAAGGCGGCGATCGAGGAAGCTACTGAAGCGGTGAAGATGGCCCCCGAAAAGGGCCCGTCTTATTTGAATTTGGCCCAGCTCTTGATTCGTGCCGGCGATCTGAAGGATGCAGAATTAAATTTACAGCAGGCCCAAAGGCTCGATCCGAAATCTACCACCGCCTATATGGTGCTGGGCGTGCTCTACGCGCAGCAAAAGCGCTTCTCCGACGCCGAGCAACAGTTCAAGGACGCGATTTCCGCTGTCCCGGAAGATCCCGCTCCGAGAGCAGCCCTTGCGGGACTTTACTTCGCCCAGGGCCAACAAAGCCAATCGGAACAGGTCCTCACGGATGCAAAGAATCAGCTCAGCAACAATCCTCAAGCCTACCGGCTGCTTGGTGACTCCTATTTGGCCCACGGCCAGATAGATAAGGCCCTTAACGAATTCGGCTCGCTTTCGACGAAATACCCCAATGATCTATCTGTCCAAAAAACCTACGTGCAATTGCTGATCTTGAAGAATCGGTTAGACGAAGCAACGACCCTGAGTGATGCCTTGCTGAAGAAGAATCCTCAGGACGCTGAAACCCTCACCCTCAAAGGGCAAATCCAACTACGGCAGCACAAGATTGACGATGCCTTTACGAACCTGCAATCCGCGGTCAAAAATGCGCCCAATGACGCTCTCGCTCACTATCAATTGGGAATTGCTTTCGCCGAAAAGGGTAACCCTCAACTGGCCGAAAGCGAGTGGCGAGAAGCGGTCCGCCTTCGCCCGAACTTGTCAGAAGCTTGGCTGGCGCTTTCGAAGAGCGCCATGCAACGAGGTGATTGGCAGAATCTGGAAGAGGCGAGTAACCAGCTGAAAAAGTATGCGCCTAATGGCGCGGAAGGCTATCTTTATCATGCAACCGCGCGCATGAACCAGGGCGATCCCATCGGCGCCGAAGCCGATCTGATGAATCTTCAGCGGATTGCCCCGCAAAGTCCGCTATATTTCCTTAAAATGGGCGAGTTGCGCTTTGCTCAAAAACGAATTCCCGATGCGGAGGCGATGTTCCACCAGGCACTTTCCCGCGACCCGAACTCTTTGGAAGCAATTCGGGGCCTGGTTCGAGTTGACGAAGCCAAGAACAAACCAGCCGATGCTCTCAACTTAGTTCAGGAGCAGATCAAGAGGGATTCCGCGAACCCCGCTCTCTACTTGATGCTCGCTGAGCTTGAGATCCAAGCCAAGCAGCCGCAGTTGGCACAGGATGCGCTGAACAAGACGCTCGAGTTGGATAAGAACAATGTCTCCGCCATAATCCTGATGGCCCAGCTGCAGGAAGCAGCTGGCCAGGTTCCGAAAGCCATTTCCCTTTACCAAAGCGCCCTCCATATTGCTCCGCAAGACCTCCGGCTGCAAATTGCCCTGGGCGGGGCCTATGAAAAAATTGGAAACTGGCAGGAGGCTGAGTCGACATATCAGAAGGTTCTGGCGGCGAATCCGGACACGGCCCTCGCCGCTAATAACCTTGCGTACCTACTGCTCGAACACGGCGGAAGCCCGACCGTCGCCCTAAGTTTGGCGCAAACCGCCCGCAAGGGCCTTCCCAACCTTCCAAATTCTGCCGATACCTTAGGTTGGGCCTACTACAACAACGGAGGCTACGCGGTCGCTGCTCCTCTTTTTGAAGATGCAGTCAAAGCGACTCCAAACAATCCGACCTACCGCTATCATCTGGGCCTTACGTACCAGAAACTCAAGGACACGACGCGTGCCAAGGCCGAATTCGAAAAGGTCATCGCTCTCAGCCCGTCATCTCCGCTAGCCGGACAGGCTCGCCAGAGTCTTTCCGAACTCACCGGCAGCTAGGCTATCCACTACCTCGAAGCACACAGTTAGGCTCCTCCCATCATCGGCGCCTGGGACCTCCTCTATTCCGCCCACGGCAGTTCTTATTCTCGCCACACCCGAACCATTCAATGAGAGAATTGCCTCAAGGAGCATCACAGGCGTGAAGGGGGTCGTTCTTGCAGGTGGTAAAGGGACACGTCTCTATCCGCTGACGCGCGTCACGAACAAACATCTCTTGCCTGTCTTTGACAGGCCTATGATCCATTACCCCATTCAAACTCTAGTGGATGCAGGGGTGCGAGAGATCATAGTTGTCACTGGCGGACAAAACGCCGGCGAATTTCTTCGCCTGCTTTCCAACGGAAAGGAGCTCGGACTGGACCGTATCCACTATACGTACCAGGAAGGTGAGGGCGGTATCGCGGACGCTCTTCGGCTTGCCGAGCCTTTCGTGGAAAAAGAAAAAATCTGCGTTGTCCTTGGTGACAACATCATTGAAAACAACATCCTGGATGCCAAATACGACTTTGAGAGACAGGAACGCGGAGCCCATTTGATACTGAAAGAGGTGACGGACCCCGAACGCTTCGGCTGCCCGGAGATTTCCAGTGGCAGGATCCTCCAGATCGAGGAAAAGCCCAAGAAGCCGAAGTCAAGCTTTGCCGTCACGGGAATTTACTTTTATGATTCTTCCGTCTTTGAAAAGATCGGCCGGACCAAACCCAGTTGGCGTAACGAACTGGAGATAACCGACGTGAATAATCTCTACATTCAGGAAGGAACGCTAACTCATAGCACGCTGAATGGCTGGTGGACGGACGCTGGCACCTTTGATTCGCTGTTGCGCGCCACAAATCTGGTTGCCAGCACCGGCGCCAACAAGCTCCCCGGCCGGGGAACCCCTCCCCGCTTGAAAGCGACTTTGGAGTAACTGTTGAAAACAGTTCCCACGCAGAAGGAATTCGCTCCATGAGGGTCCTGGTCACGGGCGGGGCCGGCTTTATCGGATCCAACTTCATCCGCCATTTGCTTGCCCCTCATGCGGATATCCAGGTCTTGAATTTTGACAATCTCTCCTACGCCGGGAATCCGGAGAATCTCGCCGGGATTCAGAATGACGCTCGCTACACTTTCGTCAAGGGAGACATCACCTCTTCCGAGGCGGTGAATCAGCTCTTGGCGCATCCGTTCGACGTTCTTGTGCATTTTGCGGCCGAGACCCACGTCGATCGCAGCATCGAGGACGCAGCTCCATTCCTCGAAACGAATGTTCTGGGGACACATTGTCTCCTCGAAGCGGCGCGCCGCGTCCCGAATCTGCGGTTTATCCACATCAGCACCGACGAAGTTTATGGCAGCGCTCTCTCAGGAGCGTGCTTCACGGAGCAATCTCTGCTTGATCCCCGTAGCCCCTATGCCGCCAGCAAAGCCTCGGCGGAGCACCTCGTCCAGGCCTACGCAAATACTTACAGGCTCTCCACCGTAATCCTTCGTTGTACCAACAACTTTGGACCCTTCCAATTTCCGGAAAAATTGATTCCTTTGTGTATCGCTAATGCTTTGGAAGACAAGCCGCTCCCCGTCTACGGGGATGGCTTGCAGGAGCGCGACTGGCTCTTTGTCGACGATTTCTGTAGGGCCATCGAGAGATCCATCGAGAGGGCAAAACCCGGGTCTCTCTATAACGTTTCTTCAGGCGTCTCGCAGCCCAACTTGAATATTGTGCGGTTGATCTTGCAAACCCTCGGTAAGCCGGAATCGTTGATTCAATATGTGCGGGATCGCCCCGGCCACGACCGGCGCTACGCGCTGGATAGTTCAATAATCCGGAAGGAACTCGAATGGAAGCCTATGGTCCCCTTTGAAGAGGGTATCCGGAGAACGATTGACTGGTATAAGCACAATCCACAGTGGCTGGATCACGCTCGCTCTGGCCAGTATCGCGATTATTACCAGCGCCACTACGATCTCCGCTCGCGGACGCTTCAGACGTGATTGGTCGCGCTGGAAAACTTAGTTCCAAGGCGATGAAGCGAAAGTGAATCGAGTCGCAGGGGTGCCTGGCCTTCCGAGGATTCTGGTCGTGCCGGGGATGGCTCTGCTTACAACTTAAGAAATTCTAGAGACGCAAAGACGATGCGAATTCTGATCACCGGCGCAAGCGGCCTTCTGGGGCACGATCTTGTCGACTGCTTCCAGGAAGACGAGATCCTCGCGCCGCGCTCTCACGAATTGAATATCCTCGAACCTAACCAGGTCTGCAATTTCATCGCGGGGCACAAACTCGACTGGATCATTCACTGCGCAGCCTACACGGATGTCGACGCCAGCGAGGCTCACCAGGACCTCGCGTTCGCTGTAAACCGGGACGCCACAACCAGTCTCAGCCGGGCTGCGGCCGAAACGGGTTCCAGGCTTCTCTACATCAGTACGGACTACGTCTTTGATGGGCTCTCGAATCGGCCGTATGAGCCGCACGATTCCGTCAATCCCATTAATATTTACGGCGTTTCAAAGGCCGCGGGCGAGAGCGCGGTCCGCAATCACGCAAGTCAATGGCTGATCGTGCGTTCGTCTTGGCTCTTTGGGGGGGCGCGCGTGTGCTTCCCCGAGAAAATTCTGCTCGCCGCTGCTTCCCAGCCTCTCGTGAAGGTCGTCAACGATCAAATCGGATCGCCTACCTATACCCGGGATCTCGCGGATGCGATCCGTCGGCTCGTACGCAAAGAAGCCCGTGGCACTCTCCATGTCACGAATTCCGAACACTGCTCTTGGCTTGAATTCGCCCGCGAAATTTTGCGCAAGGCGGGTCGCCAGACTCCCGTGCTCCCCATCAGTTCCGTCGACTCTCAGCGCGCTGCAAAGCGTCCGCCCTATTCGGTCCTCTCGCCGCTTGCCCTGGCCGCCCACGGCATCCGGCTCCGGCCTTGGTCTGATGCTTTGGACGCCTATCTCGACGAGCTGCGGCGCATGCGCAAACTCCGCTAGAGTTTCCAACCCAGTCGATCGGATAATCTCTCGAGTCACCGCGACTAAAGTCTTGGATCCCAGCCATCTGTGTGGCCGCCCTGATTTCCACCTTTTCCACACACTATTTCAGCGGAGAAGAAACGGCGCGCGTCATCATTCCGATTATTCATCACCTCTTTCCCTTCGCCACGCCGCGCGAGCTCCGGTGGATGCACATCGGCATCCGGAAGCTGGCGCACGTTACGGAGTTCGGGGTTTTCAGCATCGCCGTATTTCATGGAATCCGCGGGCCTCGCCCGGGCTGGAACTGGAAGTGGGCCTTGGTTACTTTGATGATCGTGGTGAGTTACGCGGGGCTGGACGAATGGCTTCAGCCCTTTGTCGCCCTCTGGAAACCACGGGGCCGTGATGTTCTGATCGACCTGGCTGGCGCGATTCTCGCGCAGGTATTCGTGTGGGGCTATGCGAAACTCCACGACAACGAGGTTGATCCTGCTGGCTCGATTGTGCCTGCTACCTCTGCCCAGGAACACCTCAACAAGACTTAGGGAATAACCGCTGAAGCTTCGTTCGAGTACGAACTCTCGTCGCCGGTGGAATCCACGGCCGTCGTCACATAGTAGTATGTGACGCCACTCTGCACCGTCGAGTCTGTGTAATTCACGCCTGGCACCAGCGTTCCGTTCAATTTAATGTAGGCGCTTCCGCTGGTCGCGCTGCGGTAGATGTTGTACCCGGAAACCGTAGAGGTGCTCGCGGTCCACGACAGGCTCACTGTATGCTGCGTCGCCTGCACGCCGGTGCCGGACAGCGCGATCGTAACCGGGGAGCCCGCGGCGTTGCTGGTCACCGTAACGCTTCCGCTGCTGCTTCCTGCCGCCGTGGGGTTGAAAATCACGCTGAACGTCATTTTTTGCGATGGTGACAGCGTCACCGGCACGTTTGCACCGCTCAGAGAGTAGCCCGTGCCGCTAGCGCTGATCTGCGAAATCTGTACGCTCGAGTTACCCGTATTCGTGATTGCCTCGTTCTGCGTCGCGGAGGTCCCTGTGTTCACATTGCCGAAGTTCACGTTCGTCGTCGTGAACGAAAGCGTCTGCGTTGCTGCAACGCCGGTACCGGCCAAAGCAACCGTGGTCGGCGAGCCCGGGGCATTGCTGACGATGGAAATCGTTCCGCTCGCCGTCCCGGTGCCGGAGGGTCGAAATTGCGCATTAAACGTGCTCGATTGGCCTGCATTGATCGACAGCGGCAGACTTAACCCGCTGGTGCTGAAGCCTGTACCCGTCACGCTGGCCTGCGTAATCGTCAGTGTGGCATTGCCGGTATTGCTCAGTTGAATTGTCTGCGAGTTGGTCGAGCCCACCACGACGCTTCCTAGATTCGCGGTTGATGGCGTCAGACTTATGCCCGCTTGAAGCCCTGTGCCGCTGATGGAAATCACCGCGCTGGACCCTTGCGAATTCGTGACTGTAATGTTCCCGCTGACTGTCTCCGCCGCTGTCGGGCTGAACTTCACGTTCATGGCCTGCGTCTGACCCGGCGTGAGGGTAACCGGCAGGCTCACTCCACTCTGAGTCGTATCCTTCGCATTCACGGTAATTTGAGAAATGGTTAGGTTTGCATTCCCGTTATTGGTCAGCGTTACGCTCTTCGTGCTGGAACTCCCTGAATTCACGCTGCCAAAGCTCAGGCTCGTCGGATTGGCAGTAAGCGTCACCGTGGACGCGACACCCGTGCCGCTCAACGCAATCGTTGCGGGCGAGTTCGGGGCATTGCTTGCAACCGTGACCGTCCCCGAAAGATTGCCAGCAGTGGTCGGCGCGAAAACAGCGTTAAAGGTCTTGCTTGTGCCTCCCGCAAGCGTCGCGGGAACCGTTAGACCATTGATGCTGTATCCCGCCCCGCTCACGGCCAGTTGGGAAACTGTCAGCGTCGAACTGCCCGTGTTGGTCAGAGTGAAAGTTTGCGATTTGGTCTGTCCGTCTACCACACTTCCAAACGCAAAACTCGATGGCGAAATACTGAGACCAGCCTGTGTGCCGGTTGCGTTCAGCGAGATGGTCAGCGGCGATCCATTTGCGTTGCTAGTCACCGTTAGAGTACCCGTAACGCTTCCTGCCGACGTCGGGGCAAACACGACGTTGACTGTCGCACTCGCCGAGGGATTCAATGTCAAAGGTACCGAGAATCCGTTCACCGTAAAACCGGGGCCGCCCGCAACGATACTTGTGATTTGCACTGCTGCGTTGCCCGAATTGGTCAGTGTGACATGCAGCGTGGAGTTCGCTCCCGTGGAGACGTTTCCGAAGCTCAATGAAGTGGGGTTCGCCTGCAGTTGCCCGGAAGGCGTGCTGGAACCGGCCCCCGACATAGTGATCGTCTCCGTTGGATTCGCCGGGTCGTTGCTCGTAATCGTCAGACTGCCCGTGTCTGATCCTGCCGCCGTCGGCTTATACGTCAGTTGCATGGATGCCGACTGGCCGGCGCTTATCGTCCTAGGAGTGGAGATCCCCATTTCCCCGAACTCGCTGCCAGTAACCGAAATCACGGAAATGGTAAGGTCTGAACTCCCCGTATTCGAAATGCTCACCGTTGAGCTCCCCGTAGAACCGACGCTCACGGTTCCAAACTGAACGGCCGACTGGCTGAGAGAAATCTGTGGCCCCGTGACCGCGGCAGTCGCCGACAAATTCACCGTGGCTGGCGAGCTTCCATCGCTTCCTTGAACGGTCAATGTGCCGTTTACGGCCCCTGCTGCGGTGGGAGTTACTGCCACCGTCAAGTTGCCGGACTGGCCGGTTCCCAGCGACATCGGAAAGCTTGCTCCGGGCAGAGTGAACTGTGGGTTAGAAAACGTGGCCTGCGTAATCGAAAGTGCTGAGCTTCCGGTGTTCGAGATTGCCACAGTCTGCGTGCTTTGCTTCCCCACTGTGACTCTTCCGAAATTGATGCTTGTGGGATTGAGCTGAAACGCGGCTTGGATTGCCTGCTTTGCGCCGCTGACGAGACCAGAACACCCACCCTGGAAGCCCGCGAGGAATACAGTCAAAACCAGAAGCTGAGTCCAAAATGCAGTGCCACCGAGAGCCATACGACCCGGCGCCCTCTTACCCATTGCTCCGGTAAATTCCCCCGTCCGCATCGCCCTACCCTCCGCGCTCTTCATCACAAGTGGAGGGTAATGGTACTGAACGTTCTCCGACTACTGGCGTGAGGAACAAATTCGGGACAGCCGCCGATGCTGTCCATCGGGCAAAGTTCATCCTGCCCTTTGGTTCACGACTTGCCCCTTCGCCCATTTTCAGACATTGCTTGTGAAAAGCTACATTGCGGATTCTTATGTAAGTTATTTATATTCAATCTGTTATAAGGAGGAAGCGGCTGCGGATCCATTCCCACGACTCCCAGAGGCTATCCGGTGCTCCACCACCCTGCTTCCCTGCTCGACCAGGACTCCTTGCCATGAGTCCATGTCTTCGCGGTTCGGCGCTTTCGCTAGTGCTAGATGGCTCATTTATGGGCTGCCCTCGAATGGAATCGGGCGATTCGAAACAAACTAAAGATTCCTGGTTGTCCTCGGGTCGCGTCTGGTCTCGCTTTCCGTGAGGCCAGGGAACCTGGTCCCAGATTCCCGAAGGCCCACCTTCCCAGGTGGACTTCGGATGCCCCTGGCTGTTAAGATTCGCGACTTGTTCCATATATCGTAATGCGATATAAAGATAGCCTGGACGATCCGGGAACTCTGTCATTTTGCGCGGGAGGTTCGACACGCGTCTGGCAACGCCGCAACTGCCGCTCTCGCCGCAGTCTCAATGAGGCCGCGCTCCAATCTCGAAAGAAGACGGAATCTGCGGCTCTCCACTCCGAATGGCCTGTGGGTTTCCTGCAAGTTCGGAGATACTGTCTGGACCTCGCGCGTGGAGGACCTGAGCGCCAGCGGCGCATTCATCGCCACTATGGAGAATCCGCCAGTTGGCTCACGCCTCGAGCTACACTTTTCCCTGCCAGAAGGTCACATCCGGATTCAAGCGGTCGTCCGGAATGTCCGATCTGGACGCGGAGTAGGGGTAGAATTCGTTTCCATGGGCGGTCGTGAATTTGAGATTGTCCTTCAGGTGGTCAGGCGCCTTCTCGGCTAATGCAAAGGCATCCCTGCCCGCGTTTCGTGCGTCACACTGCTTGACAACCGGAAGTTCATTGTCGGATTATATCGTATCACGATATTAATTGTGGGATTCCCATCCCGGAGAAAAGTAATACTGTTATGATCTCCGTCCGAGACTTGACGAAAAAATACGCCCGCAATGCCGCAGTTGACCATATCTCCTTTGAAGTCGGTAAAGGCCAGATTGTTGGCTTTCTCGGCCCGAACGGCGCCGGAAAAACCACAACCATGCGCGTCTTGACCTGCTTTCTTCCGCCGACCTCCGGCGGCGCAAGCGTGGCTGGCTTCGACGTCCTGGAGCAACCGCTCGAAGTCAAGCGGCGCATCGGCTACCTGCCCGAAACTCCGCCGCTGTACCTCGAAATGCGGACCTCCGAATATCTGGCCTTCGTGGGCAGAATCAAGGGCCTCCGGGGAGCCGAACTCGACAAGCGCATCAATTTTGTTCTCGATCGTTGTGCCGTCGCCGATGTGAAGAGCAAGGTCCTTGGAAAACTTTCGAAGGGCTATCGTCAGCGAGTTGGCCTTGCTCAGGCGATCATCCACAATCCCGACGTATTGATTCTGGACGAACCGACCGCCGGGCTCGATCCCAAGCAGATCAATGAAACTCGCGATCTTAT
>Ga0335085_10002320_pt1 | contig 36022 bp, 27 predicted proteins | sample Lox_Sample_45_FD_206712 | JGI IMG/M metagenome (GOLD analysis project Ga0335085, IMG submission 206712) | Soil microbial communities from Loxahatchee National Wildlife Refuge, Florida, United States - Lox_Sample_4.5 | ecosystem: Environmental > Terrestrial > Soil > Wetlands | place: USA... | reverse complement strand
ACTCGGTGTTCGCGGCCGCGGCGCAGGTGCAGCGCTTGCCGAGGGACCTCTCGATTCGAGGCACCGGAAATGTCTGAGACGCAACTCTTGCGGCGCGCCGTGTTCCTCGACCGCGACGGCACGATCGGCGAGGAAATGGGCTACGTCAATCACATTGACCGCTTCCGGGTGTTTCCTTACGCGGCCGAAGCGATCCGTCATCTCAACGAAGCGGAAATCCCGGTCATCGTGGTGACCAATCAATCCGGAATTGCGCGCAATATTTTCCCCGAATCGCTTGTGCACGAGGTTCACAAGAAGATGGTCGCGGAACTCGCCGCGGGCGGAGCCTGGATCGACGCCATCTATTTCTGCCCGCACAAGTCGGGAGACGCCTGTGAGTGCCGCAAGCCGAACCCCGGCCTGCTTGAGCGCGCGGCGCGCGAACACTCGCTCGATCTCGTCGCTTCCTGGGTCGTGGGTGACCGCTATGCCGACCTCGAAATGGCCCACGCGGCGGGCGGGCGCGGGATCCTGGTGATGACGGGCTACGGCCGCGGCGAATACGAATTGCACCGCTCAACGTGGCCGAGGCAGCCCGAAGCGCTGGCGTGCAATCTAGGGGATGCCGTGCGCCATATTCTTCGAAATGGCGGCAGCGTGCAGCGTCGCGATGAATAATCACGGCGAACGATTCCTCATCGTACGGCTGACCGCGCTGGGCGACATCTTGCACACCGTACCGGCCGTTGCGGCGCTTCGGGCTGCCCATCCCCACGCGAAAATCGATTGGGTCGTCGAGCGGAAATGGGCGCCGCTGCTCGAGGGAAGTCCGGCAATCGATGAGGTGATCCCGTTTGAGCGCCGCTCGCTGTGGGGCGCCGCGGAATGCGTCGAACGCCTGCGCGAGAATCGGTACACCTGCGCCATTGATTTTCAGGGCCTTTACAAATCGTCCCTGCTCGCCGCACTTTCCGGTGTTGGCCGTCGCATCGGTTTTGATCGCGGCTGGGCGCGCGAAGGGGGCGCCGCCATGTTCTACACGGAGCCCGTAATTCCCATCGGCCGCCATGTCACCGAGCTGAATTATTCGCTTGCCGAGCGGGCAGGCGCGTCGCGCCCTCACGCGCCCGAGTATCCGCTGCGCGTGCCGGCGGGCGGCGCGGCCTCGGTGCGCGCGCGTTTGCGGGACCGCGGAATCGAAGACGAATACATCGTCGTGGGCCCGGGAGGAAGCTGGCGCGCAAAATGCTGGCCCCCGGAGCGCTACGGAGAATTTTGCCGTGCATTCGAAACGGAAAGTAATTTTCGAGTGGTCGTCATTCGCGGCCCAGGTGAAGAATCGCTCGCAGACGAGGTGTGCCGCGCCGCGTCTCCCACCCAGCCGGTTGTCCTCGCGACGACGATCGAGGAGTTGATGGGGCTTCTCGCACACGCGCGATGCGTGGTCGCGGCCGATTCCGGTCCGTTGCACTTGGCCTCGGCTCTTGGCACGCCCGTTGTCGGTTTGTACGGGCCAACCGATCCCGCGCGGAATGGCCCGTTTGCGCCGGGCGCGGTGATCGTGCACAAAGCGCGTCCGGATGAGATCAGCTACAAGCGGCGCGCGGACTACTCGGCGGCGATGCTCCGAATCACGGCCGCGGAAGTGCTCGCCGCCGCGGCTGCCACGCTCGCAAGGGCTCCGGCGTGAGTTCGGCGACAAACTTTTGGATTCGGTGGCGCGTCCGCGTGGGATATCCGGTCGGCATTGCCGCGTTTTGGTTTGCGCGGCCACGGGCGGAGTGGCTCCTCTGCGGAGCGTGTGTTGCAGTGTTGGGATTGCTCCTGCGCGGATACGCTGCCGGACATCTTCGCAAACACAAGCAGCTCGCAACATCGGGTCCGTACGCCTTCACTCGAAATCCGTTGTATCTTGGGAGTGTGCTTCTCGCTGCGGGATTTGCGGTGGCAAGCCGCTCGTGGACTTCAGCCGTGCTGCTCGCCGCGTATCTCGCGATTTTTTATCCGACTGTGATCCGCCGGGAGCAGGATGAGCTGAAGAAGCTCTACGGCGAGGCGTTTTCCCAATACGCTGCAAGAGTTCCCGCATTCTGGCCGCGGCTTTCTCCTGCCATGTGGCCGGCAGGGTCGTTCTCCTGGGGCCTGTACCGCCAAAATCGCGAGTACGAAGCGGCCATCGGGCTTGCCGTCGCGATGGCTATTCTTTGGGTCCTCATGGTGTCGAGAGGGTGACGCTAGGACAGGCTGGAGCCTTTCCTACTGCGCGTGCAAAAAAGTGGTGACCGTGAGATTCGTTCCGTCGGTTACCGCGGTGATCGCTCCGTCGCGGTCCGTGCGATAAAGGTGCGCTCTGGACGCTTCCAGCCGTTCGATCACTTCGGGCGACGGATGGCCGAAGGTGTTGTCCTTGCCGACGGAAATCGCGGCGAACGTGGGATGTGCGGCCGCGAGAAATGCGTCCGTCGTTGAAGTTTTGCTGCCATGATGGGCGACCTTCAGAAAATTGACGCCAACCGCTTGGTTGTCGCCAAGGATCTTGCGCTCTGAGGGACGCTCGATATCTCCCGCGAGAAGCAGCGATTGAGACCCATCCGTTATGCGCATCACCAGCGAGTCATCGTTCTTCGCGGACCGGCCTTCCGACAGGTCATCGGGCCACAACACATTCCCCGTGACGCCATCTTCAGAAAAAGAATCGCCTTGCTGCAAGTGCCGGACCACCACACCTCGCGCATGCGCGATCGCCAGCACGTGCCGGTAGGCTTCGCTCTGAATGTCGCGTCCTACCCAAAGTTCCCGCACGCGAAAATTCTCCAGGATCGACGGAAGGCCTCCCAGGTGATCCTGATGTGCGTGCGTGAGCGCGACCACATCAATTTGCTTTAGACCGTGCGACCACAAAAACGGAGATACCACTTCCTCACCGATGTCGATTCCCGAGTGCATACCCCCGAAATGGAAGCTTCCGAGTTCACCGCCTGCGTCGACAAGCATCGTGTGCCCCTGCGGGAACGAAAGAAAGAGACTGTCGCCCTGGCCCACGTCGAGCACCGTCAGTTCCAAGACGCCAGGCGCAAGGCGCGGCGAAAACGGATACGTCGCGATGACGGCGGCCGTGGCGAGCAAGGCGAGCGCCGCGCCCGACACGCGCCACGCATTCCATCGCATGCGAATCGCAACAGACACCGCAATCGCGAGCGCCGCAAAAATCCCTATGAGGGCGAGGGATGGGCCCGGCACGCGGTAGCTCGCGCCGCGCCACGCCGCAAACCAGTCGACACAGGCACTCAGCATCGCAAGCACGAACCCGAGGAGCCTCGCCAGCAAACCCGCGAGCGCCCAGGAACCAAGAGACGCCGCAAGCGTGAGGAAGCCGAGAGGGACAGCCAAGCCCGTCAGCAGGACAGCGGGAATGTTGGCGAGTGGCCCCGCCAGCGTGACGCGGTGAAAATAATACGCGAGCGAAGGAAGCAGTCCGAGCTGGAGGATCGCGGACAGAAGAACGATGTCTGCAAAATAGAACGCTGCTTGAACGGGACGGACCAGGATGCCCGATGCAAGAGTTAGGCCCAGGCGCGGCAGCCGTGCCGAGAGCCAGGCGGCGGCAGCCCTCATTTCGATGCGAAACTGGATCGCGCGCGGGGCGTGCGACACGTCCCTAGTCACGTCGGACAAGTGATCGAGCGCGCGGCGATAGGGCTCGCTCAGCCGATCGATGACTGGAATGGCGATCGCTCCAATCGTGGCCACCGCAAAGAAGGACAGAAGAAGACTGGCGTCGCTGATCTCCGAAGGCCGTGCTGCCAGAATTGCCAGCGCAGAAATCGCCGCCACGTTGAGTAGGTCCAGGCGGCGATAGAGAAGTTTTCCAGTCAAGAAAACCGCGGCCATGAGAACGGCGCGAACGATCGGAGGGCGGTCTTCCACGATCGACGCGTACCCGGCCAGCGCAAAAAGGGTGAGTACAATTCGTGAGGAGAGCGTGATGCGCAGCCGCTTGCCGACCCAAAGGAAAAATACCGCCAAAGCGCCGACGTGCAGGCCCGCCAGCGCCAATACGTGGTAAACGCCTGTTTTTTGAAATTCGACGACGCGGTCGCGCTCTACAAAACTGCGGTCGCCGAGCAACATTGCGCGGGCGAGCGCGGCCTGCTCCGGCTGAGACGCAAATAGCTGGTTGAGTGAATCAAGAAAGCGGCCACGCGCGCGAGCCAGCCGGTCGGCGAGCGTCAATCGCGGATGACCGGCAATCGTGAGCAGCTCTGCATTCCGCACCGCGCCTTGCAGCTGAATGTTTCGAAGCGCAAGGTAGCCGCGATAATCGAAACTGCCGGCGTCGCCAAAATTACGAATCGGAGCGGCCCGAACGAGCACCTCGATGCGGTCCCCAGCGCGTGCCGGCGGAAGATCCGCCCCTGACGATTCCGGCTTGTAGTACGTCAGGCGCAGGCCACCCACAACGGGCGTGACTCCCGCGGCGGATTCAACCTCGTCGAGGTTCACCTCATAGCGCGTACCCCACGGCAATTTGAGCGGGTCGCCGCGCAACCGTCCTCGCCAGCGTAGCGCTGCACTGGCGTCAAGCTTTCCCGATTCGATGAGCGCGCTCGCGAGGTTCGTGGGAGCCGACGCGCGTTCCAGGCGCGATACGACAAAGCCCAGACCCAGCCAAGCGGCCGCGGCGAACAGCAGCGCGGAAAGGAGCCAGTCCTGGCGGAAAGCGACATACCCGGCGAGCAAGAGCAGCAAGACGGCCAGAATGCAGAGTCGCGGAGCCGGATGCGAATAGTTCTTTAGCGAAGTCGAGAGGAGAATTCCTCCCGCAAAAAAAGCGACAGGGAAGAGGGACGGGAGCTTCATGCGCGCCGACGAAGCCGCACCAACACCTCCATATGATATGTCTGTGGAAAAATGTCAAATAAATTAATACTCTCGATCCCGTAGGGGCCTGCGGCGTCCGGCGTTCCCACGAGGAGCGCGAGGTCGCGCCCAAGGGTCGCGGGATCGCAGGAGACGTAGTGGATTCGTTCCGGCGCGAGTTTCTTGAGGCGGGCAAGCGCCTCCGGCTCAACACCCGCGCGCGGCGGATCGAGCACGACAAGGTCCGGCGTCTCACGCCAATGGGAGAGAAACGCTTCCGTCGTGGCATGACGTGAAGAAGGAGAAGCGCCGCTGCTTTCCTTCAGATTGATTTCGAGGTCCTTGGCGGCCGCCAGATTCGATTCCACACCGATGACGCGTTCAAACTGCCGTGCAAGCGCTACGGTGAAGAGGCCCACCCCGGCAAACAAGTCGAGCGCCAGCCGGCCGCGGACGCCGCCGGTCACAACCTCGACGAGCGGCTCGATGAGGAACCGGTTGACCTGAAAAAACGAAAGATGGCCGACGCGATACGCGGCGCTGCCGGCGCCATAGGCCAGGTAGCCCGGTCCCGATAAGTGGAAGTCGTCCGCGCGCCGGTCTTGAATCAGGATCGATTCGGCGTGCGGCACAGAATCGCGCAGCGCGGACGCAATCGACTCCGCAGACTCACGCAGTCGCTCCGCGGAAAGATTTAGAAGAATCTTTTCATCGTGTGAATCGGCGAAGGCTTCGATCTCGTCGATGTCGGAAAGAACCTTGCTGCGTGAAATAACCTCGCGCAGATAGGAAAGCGTTTCGGCGAGCCGCGACGAAAGAACCGGACATTCGGTAATGGGGCAGAGGCGCGTGCTCGAAGCCTCAAAGTAACCAATCGCCGCGCCGGGGGCGTTCCCATTCGAGTTGGCTCGAAGCTTCCATTGCGCGCGATTGCGATAGCCGAAGGAAGGAGACGCGTGCGTTTCGATGGCTCCAGCCCACTGAATGTGTCCAATGCGCCCAAGCGTTTCGCGGAGGATTTCCGCCTTGTACCGCAGCTGGGCTTCGTACGGCATATGCTGATATTGGCAGCCGCCGCAGCGTCCAAAGTGCGGGCACGGAGCGGGCACGCGCTCGGGCGAGGTTTCCAGAACGCGCTCAAGGCGCCCGCGGATGAATTTCTTTCTCGTGGCTGAAGATTCGATCTGAACGAGTTCCCCCGGAAGGACGAGAGGGACGAACACCGTGTGCCCGTCGTGATGCGCCAGGCCGTCGCCGCCATACACCAGTTTTTCAATTCGAACTTGCATCGAGTCGCTTTCCGATTCGGGGGTGTGGCTCTGGGCCGGCGGCCTCAGGTCAGATAGAACAGGCTCAGGCGGGTAAGATTATAGCGCTCCCAGAGCCGTTTCTGCATGTACTGCCGTTCGAGTTGCGCGAGTTGGGTCGCGCTCATTTTCCGGCGATAGGGCGCGAGCTGCCGGTCCAGTTCGCGGCGGACATCGAGAAGAAAATCGTCGGGTGCGGCAGCAGTCAGAGCGGACGTGAGCTTTTCTTCGATTACGGTCAGCCGCCGTTCGAGATCTTCGAGGTCGAGCGCGCCGGGAGAGTCCAAAAGCGGCAAAAGATCGAGGAGCCGCGCCCGCGCGTCGTCCATGCGCGGAGCGACGTCGGGCTGCCTAGTCCTGATGGCTGCAACAGCCGACGACAAGCGCTCGATGTTTTTCTTCAAGAAGCTTTGCAAGGTCTCCCGCGAAAATGTTTCTCCTTCTTTGTGGTCGGTCGTCGCAACGGGCCCGGCGCCGGCGGAAACTTCTTTCTCTTCCTCCGCGGCGTCGAGCACGGCATCGACACAATACGACAGGCTTTTCAAACCGCGTCCGCCGGCGGCGCGGCGCGATCGCGCATAGCTTTCAAACGCACGATCGATCCCTTTCAAGACAGCCGACAACGGAATGCCCGCTTTCTGCCAGGTTTCGACAATCGCCCAATCGAGCGGCGAAACGAGGAGGTGCGCGCCGCGTTTCTGCCAAAAATACTCCTCGATTTCAGTGAAATAGTTGAAATAGTTCCGCTCGGCCATCGTTTCGCGGGAAGTCACGATTGAGTTTTTCTGCCCTTTGCAGCGGAAAGGGAAACAGGAGCCTTTTCGACGCCACTCGCGGAACTGCGTTTTGCCGCCTGATTGCGCTCCCACACGATTCGGAGGCCTTCGAGCGTCAGAAATTCGTCGACCGCCTCGATGTGCTTCGACGCGCGAGCGATCATCGGTGCCTGCCCGCCCGTTGCAATCACGCGCGTCTTGTCCCCCAGCACCTGCTTGATGCGTGTGACAATGCCGTCGACGAGGTCCGCGTAGCCGTAATACAGGCCCGACTGCAACGAGTTCACCGTGTTCGTGCCGATGATTTTTCCGGGATCCTTGATTTCGACGCGGAACAAGCGAGCCGCGCGCGCGAAAAGCGCTTCGGCCGAGATGCCAATGCCGGGTGCGAGCACGCCGCCGATAAATTCTCCCCTCTCGGAAACCACGTCAAAATTAATCGCGGTGCCGAAATCCACGACGACGCAAGGCCCCCCATATTTCACGAATGCGGCGACGCTGTTGGCGATACGGTCCGCGCCCACTTCCTGCGGATTGTCGACGAGCACGGCCATGCCGGTTTTGACGCCGGGTTCGATAAACAGAGCTTTGACGTGAAAATAGCGTTCCGACATTTCCTCCAGTGTGGAGTTGAGCGGCGGCACGACCGAGCTGATGATGACGTTTTGAACGGACGCCGGGTCGATGCCCGCCAGCGTGAATAGATCGCGCGTAAGGATGCCGTACTCGTCGACGGTCTGGTCGCGCGCCGTCGTGAGCCGCCAATGCGCCACGAGCTCTGCGCCGCGGAAGAACCCAAGCACCGTGTTCGTATTCCCGACGTCCAGGGTCAGCAGCATCAATCCGCCTCGATGAGTGTTCCCGCGATCACCGGCAGTGTGCGCCCGTCGTCGCGTCGCACGCGCAGCATACCCGTTGGTTCGAGGCCTTCGGTCGTGCCGGTATAGCTCTCGTTCAAGGCCGTGATCCTCACGCGCTTCCCGCGGGCATAGCTGGAAACTTTCGAAAAACGCGCGACGATCGCGTCCGGTCCTTCGTCCAGGAACAGATTGTAGTAGGACTCGAGGTGCCGCAGCAACCGCACGACAATTTCGACGCGCGATTGCGCCCGCTTGGTCTCAATTTGCAGCGACGTGGCAATGGCCGCGAGCCCGTCCGGTATGCGTTCGTGGTTCACATTTACGCCGATCCCCACAGCAACGTAATGAATGCGATCCTGCTCCGCGTTCATTTCGGTCAGGATGCCGCAGAATTTCTTGCGGCCAAAGAGCAAATCGTTCGGCCAGCGAAGATCCGGCGTGAGGCCGGTCTGCTCGAGGATGGCTTCCCGCATGGCAAGGCCCGCCGTGAGCGTGATCAGCGGCGCCTGTTGCGGCGACAAGGGCGGGCGCAGCAACACGGTCATGTAGATGCCGTTCGTCTTTTCGGAGTGCCACACGTGCCCGGCGCGGCCGCGTCCCGCTGTCTGTTCCTCTGCGATCACCACCGTGCCATGCGGTTCGTTCCGCTCGCCAAGCGCCATCGCGACGGTGTTCGTTGAATCAATTTTGAAAAAGTGGTAGATGCGTTTGCCGATTAATCCTGGCTGCAAGCGCCGGCGCAAAATCTTCGGCGCGAGAATGTCGGGCACCCGCTCGATCTGATAGCCCGTGCGCGGATGGCCTTTCACGCGAACGCCGAGCGCACGCAGCTTTTGAATCCAGCGCCACACCGTGCCGCGTGTGACGCCGATTTCGCGAGCGATTTTCGCTCCGCTGATCACGATCATCGCGTTGTCGGAGAGCAGTGCGAGGAGCGCATCGATTCGGCGATCAGTTGTCCCCGGAAAGGTGGTTTGGGTCATGTGTGTAGTAGACTAAACCGCGCCGCAGTAGGACCGGAATCTACAGTCTCTCGAGCTGTGCAAGTCGTTCGCCCAATTTGCCGTGCTCGGTGCGGCGCTCGGCGAGAGTCGTTTCCAAGCCCCTCACGATGTGCTCTGGCGCGCGGCTGCGAAACGTCCGGTCTTCCAGGCGCTGCTCTTTGGACGCGATATCTTTTGTGAGGCGGTCGAGTTCCTTCCGCAAGCGCGTTACTTCCGCTCGCACGTCGAACGCCGCCTCATATGGAATAAAAAGATCGAACGTCGTCGTCGAACGCACGACGCCTTCGGTGGAATCAAACGGTGGCTTCGCCATCGAAAGGGAAGAGAGATTGGCGAGGCGCAACACCGCGTCCATTCCGCGCTCCACAACGGCCTGAATCACGGAACTGGCAGGCGCCAATTGGCCGGCGAGCTTCGCTTTCGGGTCGAGCTTCATCTCTGCCCGAATATTGCGCGCCGTCGTGATGATCTCCTGGAGCAGGGCGACGTGTTCCTCCGCCGCGGCGTCCATCTGCTCAGCACGTGGCTTCGGAAACTGGTCCAGCGCGATAGATCGCCCGCCTTCCCGTTGCGGCAACTGGTGCCACAATTCTTCGGTGAGGAATGGCATGAAGGGATGCAGGAGCCGCAGCGCACTCTCGAACGCTGCAAAGAGGTTCTTCCAGGTCGCCGCGGATTTCGACCGGTCGGAAGACAGCAGTTCCGGCTTCACCCACTCGATGTACCAGTCACAAAAATCTCCCCAGAAAAAGTGATAAACGACATGCGCCGCTTCATGAAACCGGAAATGCTCAAGTGCGTCGTTCACTTGAGCCGTCGCGCGGGCGAGGCGCGAAAAAATCCAGCGATCGACAAGCGCCACTTCACCACCCGCCGCGTGGGGCGCGGCTGCGCGCGCGTCTGGCGACGCCAGAGCTTCCAGCGTTTCGCCCCCCGCTGCTTCATACTTGTCCAAATTCAGAAAAACAAACCGCGCGGCGTTCCAAATCTTGTTCGCGAACGCACGGTAGCTCAGGATGCGTTCTTCGGACAAAACGATGTCGGTCCCGGGCGCAGCCATGCTCGCGAGCGTGAACCGCATCGCGTCCGTCCCAAATTTCTCATTGAGTTCGACGGGGTCAATTCCAGTTCCCTTGGACTTGGACATCTTCTGGCCTTCCGCGTTGCGGACGAGCGAATGAAGGCAGACTTGCCGGAAGGGAACATGCCCCGTGAATTTCAGCCCCATCATGATCATCCGCGCGACCCAGAAGAACAAAATGTCGTACCCGGTGATGAGCAAGCTCGTCGGGTAATATTTCCGGTAGTCAGGCGTGTCGTCCGGCCAGCCCATCGTAGAAAAGGGCCACAGCGCGGAGCTGAACCACGTTTCGAGCACGTCCGGATCCTGCGTCAGTTTCGTCGAGCCGCATTTCGTGCACGCTTCCGGAGCCGTGCGCGCGACGATGATCTCCTTGCAATCGCCGCAATACCAGGCAGGAATCCGGTGGCCCCACCATAGCTGCCGCGAGATACACCAGTCGCGTATGTTCCGCATCCATTCAAAGTATTCCGTGCGGCGATTTTCGGGAACGATTTCGACGTCTCCGCGCTCGACCGCGATGATCGCAGGCTCGGCGAGCGGCTTCATCTTTACGAACCACTGCGTCGACGCGCGAGGTTCGATGATCGTGCCGCACCGGTCGCAAGCGCCGACCGCGTGCGTATGGTCCACGACTTTTTCAAGCAGGCCTTCGGCTTCCAAGTCGGCCACCACGCGCTTCCGCGCCTCGAACCGGTCGAGGCCGGAGTACTTACCCGCCGCGGCGCTCATCTTTGCGTCGTCGGTCATCACATCGATCTCGGGCAGGTTGTGCCTGCGGCCGATTTCGAAGTCGTTCGGGTCATGCGCCGGCGTGACTTTCACGGCGCCCGTGCCGAATTCGCGGTCCACCACGAAATCGTCGACGATCGGAATCTCTCGGTTCATCAGCGGGAGCAGGACGTGCTTGCCGATCAAATGTTGATACCGCGGATCGCTTGGATGCACGGCGACAGCCGTATCGCCCAGCATGGTCTCAGGCCGCGTCGTTGCCACGACGACGTATTCGTTTGTCCCGACAACCGGATAGCGAATGTGCCACAGGTGGCCCTGCCGCTCCTCATGAACGGTCTCCAGATCGCTAATCGCCGTGCGGCAGGACGGGCACCAATTCACGATGTAGTGTCCGCGATAAATCAGCCCGTCTCCGTACAGGCGCACGAAGACCTCTGTGACGGCGCGCGAAAGCTCAGGCGAAAGCGTAAAGCGCTCGCGCGTCCAGTCGCAGCTTTCGCCGAGCTGGAGCATTTGGCGGGTGATCGTGCCGCCGGATTCCGCCTTCCATTCCCAGACTCTGCGCTCGAACGCTTCGCGGCCAAGATCGCGGTAATTGATTCCTTGCGCGGCAAGTTGACGCACGACGACGCGCTGCGTCGAAATCCCTGCATGGTCCGTTCCCGGCAGGTAGAGCGTGTTGTATCCCTGCATCCGGCGCCAGCGCGTCAAAATATCGATCTCGGTGTGATCGAGCATGTGGCCGATATGCAGGGAACCGGTCACGTTCGGCGGAGGTATGACGATGGAAAAAACCGGGCCCGGGGCGTTTACATCCGCGCGGAAGAGCTGTTCGTCCGCCCATTTCTTCGCCCACCGCTGTTCGATCTGTTGTGGCTCGTAAGCCTTGGGAATTTCTCTCGGCATGTTCTCCGGCCCTGTGATTGAGAGGATTACTATACGGACCCTCACGCGGACGGTCAAATCGGTCTTCTCGACGCGGATCGACCCACACTTTGCTGAAGTTTGAAAAAGGGACGGTCGGGAACTTGCCTGCTAGCGCTTCTCGATTTCCCGGTGAACGAGTGCCTGCACGACCGGGCGCAGGAATTCCTTGGTGATGATGTCGACAACTTGCGGGCGCATCTTATCCAGGACGCGCTGGACGACGGCTTCGACCAGAGCCGGGTCCGGAGGAGCCGGCACAGCGGACGCGGAGTTCGGGGCCGCCTGTTGCGCGTTCGGCGTTGCCTGGACAGGAGTCTGCGGAACGGCCGCGGCGGGCGGCGCCAAAGGCTTGGCCTTGTCCATTGCGGAGCTGCTTGGCTTAGAACGAAGACTGGCGGCTAGGCTGGCCCAATCCTGCCTGGGAATCGAACGCGCCGTATCGTCGGCGCTTTGTGAGAATGGCTTATAGGAAGGTTGAGTTTTGGCCGGCTCGGGTTCCTGGGTGGTGGTCTTTGACTCGGGCGGCGCGGGGGTGGTAACTGAGACTGGCGTCACGACTGGAGCTGCAACTGGCGGAGTCATTTGCACGGGCTCGGATGCGCCCGGAGCCGTCTCCGGTCCTTTCGCCTCGATCGATTCAACGGTATCGGTAGCCTCCGGGGTAGGGTCGCCCCATTCCGGAGCCGCGGCTTCCTCTGCGGGCTCCTGCAATTCCGTCGAGGGCGCTGACGCCATCCACTCGATCGGGTTAGCGGCCAAACTCGCGGGCTTTGCCGTCTCAACCGTCAACGAAGCTTGCGAAGCAGGATCTTGCGTGATGGACGCGGACGCTTCCACATTCGTGGGAGTCCCATCGCTCTCCTGGTCCTGATCTTCTCGCACGAGCTCAAGCGGCTCGATCGGTTCCTGCAAAAGGCCAGGGCCGCGTCGATGAGGCGAGCTGTCCTCGCTTTGCTCCCACTCGTGCACGGAAATACCGTTGGCCAGTTCTTCCTCCGGATTTTCCGCTCCCTCTTCGGTTGCCGGCTCGGGACCCTCCGGCTGCCAGAAAATCGGATCACCCAACGACGCGTCGCGCGAACTCGTCAGAATTTGCTCATCGTCCACGGGCTCGATCACGCCGGTTCCCGATGATCCGGACTCCTGCGTGGGGGCGTCCAAAAGTTGCCCGAATGCGATCGGGCGTTCTCCCTCGCCAAACGACAGGCGGCTAAGAGAAGCCTGTAATTCGTCTTTGGGAGGCTCGCCTGACGTTTCGGTTGCGGTGGAGTGCATCTCGGTGGCCGCAGCTCCGCCAGACGAGGCCCTTCCCTGCATGGAAATCGCAGACTTCGAAACCGATGCGGTCACGAGCCTTTCGCTGAGAGAGCGATCCAGCAAAGCTTTCACCATCGTGATCAGAGGATCCGGAGGGACGAATGGCTTCTTGAGGATTCCGTCCGCGCCGACGCGCTGCGCTTCGCGCTCATCCAGCGGATCAAACGCGCCAACCAGAAGCACAACCGGCACTTGCGCGAAGCGAGAATCCTTTTTCACATATTCGCAGACCTCGTACCCATTTCGGACCGGCATGAAAATGTCCGCCAGGACGAGGTCGGGAGAAATATCGGCGAGCTTCCGTACGGCAGCATCGCCATTATTTACGGAAATCACGTCCACACCCAGGTCAGCCAAGGCGAGGGCCACGGTTTTCTGGACGTTACTATTGTCGTCGGCTACCAGGATCTTTGCCACGTGCCGCCCTCCCGCTTACCTCGGGTGAGACTAATGGTTCACGCGCAGGGGTAGACAAATCCCTCAGACATTCGTAGCACCTTGATCTAGGTGAGTCAACAAAGACCGGACGACCGTGTGTCGGAATGGACTAGATCGGGGCAGTTGCCGAGCGATCCATCCAAGTGGGACCTGTCGGGACACCAAAAGACTCCAGCTAAAACGGGATGAGCTTGCGGAGGCCTTTCTTTTTCTTGCTGCTGGACTCTTGGCTCGAATCGGCTGACTGTGACGGCGCGGTGGTAGTCCCGCTTGCGGGCTGTGCCGAGCTCGAATTATTGGAATCGCCGCTGCCGGCAGATGGAGTTGGCTCCGGCGTCGTGCTCGAAGCCGCTGGAGGCGGATCCGCTGTGCTCGCGGCCGGCTGAGATGAAGTCGAACTTCCAGGCGTTACGGTCTGCACCGCGGCGGTACTTCCCACGGTGGAGCCCGCAGTCACAGTTGGCTGCGGCCCAAAACCGAGGGTTTCATCGCCCGATTCGCTCGCGGGCGTCATCGTCGGTTCGCCGTTATGGGCCGCTGTTGAGATGTCCGGGCGCGTTCTCAGAAACCCCGTGGATCGTTTCACGAAACCTGGACGGTCAATTTCCTCTTCCTTCTTCATTCGTGCGACAGCCGCGGGATCGGCGGGCGGAACCGGAACGCCGAACTTGACGAGTTTATTCTTGGCATCGCCCGCGAGAGAGGAAAGCGGATAATCCTTCACGATCCGGCTGTAATACCGCGCGGCAATATCATTATGCTCGGTCTTTTCGTAGATTTGGCCGAGCATCCAGTTCGCTTCGTCCGCCTCGCTGTAAAGAGGATAACGGTTCGTCAGCTCAATCAAGCGGGCGCCCGAGGCCCTGTAGTTCGCGCGATCGTAATAAAAGCGCGCCACCCGGAAATTGCCTTCCGCCAGGACTTCCTGGACGTCGCGGAGGTGCTGCTCAACCTGGGGAACAAGAGGGCTATTCGGATATTTTTCGAGGAACGTCTGCAATTCGGCTTCCGCCTGCACGGCCTCCGCACGGTCGCGGTCCGGCTTTTCCATCATGCGATAGTGGGCCATGCCGATTTGCGATTGCGCGAAGGCTGCTTCATCGAGGAAGGGAAAGAACGTGATGAAGTCCTTATACTCGACGATGGACTGCTTGAGTCCCGCCGTCCCGCCTTCCTTGTAGTAAGAATCGCCGATCGCCAGCTTGGCCTTGGCCAAATATTCGCTGTCCGGGTAGGTGTTGATGAGCGTTTGCAAGTCCAGGCGGCCAGCCGTATACCGGCCGTGTTTCAGGTCTTCTGTAGCCTTACTGTAGAGAACCTTGTCGGGCTCGGCGGAAGTTCCCGCGACAGGCGCTTCTTTCTTCCTGCCGAAGCATCCGGCCAGCAGCGTCGCGGCCATCGCCACGAGACAGATTGTTCGGCCCTGTTTCAACTTTTCCTTTCCTCAAACCCTTTGTGCAAGAGCCCCGTTAGCCGTTTGCTTCAACGCACGCACGGCCTCCGCGGCATCGGGGGTATGAAAAATGGAGGTTCCGGCAACCAGAATTTCGGCGCCGGCTCGAACCAGGTCCGCCACGTTTTCCGGACCGACCCCCCCGTCGACTTCAATCCGGAAGGGATGATTATAGCTCTCACGAATTCGTTTTAGCTCGCGAATCTTTGCGAGGGCGTTGGGTATAAACTTCTGGCCCCCAAAGCCGGGATTGACCGACATGACCAGGACATGATCCACGATTCCGAGGACTTCGGAAAGAGCGGACACGGGCGTTGCGGGGTTCACCACCGCACCCGGCTGGCACCCATGCTCCCGAATCATCGAAAGCGCGCGATCAAGGTGCGGTGTCGCCTCCTGGTGGACGGAAATCATGTCGGCCCCAGCCTCTGCGAATGCCTGAATGTAGAGTTCCGGATTCTCGATCATCAGATGCACATCCAGGGGCAGCCGGGTTGCCTTGCGCAGGGACGCGACGACCGGAACGCCGATGGAAATATTCGGCACAAAGTGGCCGTCCATCACATCCACGTGGAGCATCGCCGCGCCACCGCTCTCGACCGCGCGGATCCCTTCCCCCAGACAGGAGAAGTCCGCGGCCAGGATGGACGGGGCAATTTCTACAGGATAGTTCACCATTTCTCCGCCGCCATCTTACCAGATTCGCGCTCGGGCTTGCATCGCGTGGCCGCTAGAAGTGGAACACGAGCGGGAGAGGCCGAGCGCCTTTTACTGCGAAACCGTCATCTCAATTCCAGTTTCACTGGTGATCCGGGTGCCCGCTTCGGGGGTCTGCTCGAAGATGGTGCCTTTCGGCCACTGCGGGGAAGGAACGAATGTCGTTTTGGCCAGCTTGATTCCGGCAGACGTAAGAAGCCGGTCCGCGTCCGGCAAGGCCGCGCCAATCAAATAGGGCATCACGAATGCGGGTTGTGAGTCGCCTTGCGCGACGAGCAAGTCGACACGAGGGCTCAGCGCACGCGTTCCTTGAGGAGGATTCTGCTGCAAGATGGTATCGGCCTCCACGGTGGGCACCGCGTAGGTGCTCACTTCACCCAATTGCAGGCCGGCCTGCAGCAGCTGAATGCGCGCGACGCGAAGCGATTCTCCCACCAAAAAAGGAATGGTCACGTTCTGCGGGCCCAGGCTAAGCACAACGTGCGCGTTCTGGGAAACCTTCATGCGTTCTCCTTCCGGAGGAGTTTGCCGGACCACCGCATTTGCCGGAAGCGTGCTGTAGACGCGGTCGACCACTTTCAACTCCAGGCCGCGCCCCTGGAGGATGGCTTGCGCATCGGCTGAGCTTTTGCCGACCAGATTGGGCATGCTCACTTCGCGGCCCTGAATCGCAAAACGCATCGCTGTCACGGCGCTCAAAAATGCCGCTGCCGCCAGGATGAAGACCAGCAGCCCCATCCGAAATACCCATTCGACTCGCTCCCGAAAGCTCATCTCTTCCCCGCGTTCAATCTAGCACGCGCGGCGGGGCCGTGCCAACGCGAACGGCCAGACTGCGTGGCACAGAAAACACGGGAGCAAGATAGGGAAAGGGAAACAGGAAAACTGTCCGCATCACGCGTTCGGATTTCGGCGCTCGATTACGGCGGCAAAGAACCCGTCCGTCCCGCGCTCACCGGGAAATGTGCGGAAGAAGCCGTCCGCGGAGACAACGTGTTCGAGGTGCACGGAGTTTTGGAGGGCATCCTCGATGCTGCCGCGCGCGCTGACGGCCTGGAACGTGTCGCCCGAGCCGCCCAACGCCTCCACCACAACAGATTCGTTTTCCTCGTGCTCGAGCGAACACGTCGAGTACACGAGCCGCCCGCCGGGTCCGAGAACAGACAGCGCATTTCGCAGTAAACACACCTGGCGCTTGTGGAGATCGCTGAGGTCTTCCCGGCGCAGCTTCCATCGAATTTCGGGGTGCCGGGCGAGCGTGCCCGTGCCGGAGCAGGGAACGTCAACCAGAATGCGGTCGAACGGCTGTTCGAATGGAAGCGGCTGCGTGCCGTCCAACGCAATCGTCTCCACGTTTCGAACGCCCGCTTGCGCAACACGTTCTCGCACGGTGCGCACGCGATGCTCGTGAAGATCCGAGGCGACAACGCGCCCCTCCGGCCCAGCCGCGAGCGCAAGGAGCAACGTTTTGCCTCCGGGCGCCGCGCAAAGATCGAGCACGCGATGGCCGGGCTGCGCCGACACCAAATGCGCTACGGCTTGCGAGGCCTCATCCTGAATCGCCAGCCAGCCCTTGTGGACCGCCTCGCTCGCGGCCGGATTCCCTCCCTCCAGGACCAACGCGTTTCGCAACAGTCGCCCGGGCTGGACACGGCAGCCGGCCCGCTCCAGCGAGAGCTGGGCGTCTTCGCTTCGCTCAGGGTCCAGTAAATTCGCGGAAAGACCCGGGGCACAATTGTTGGCGCGGACGAGCATGCGCGCTCGTTCTTCGCCAAATGCGCGAAGCCAACGCTCCACCATCCAGGTCGGGTGAGACCACTGAATTCCCAGCCGCTCTGCCAGCGGAAGATCTTCTGGAAAGAAGCTGGCGACCGCGTCCCACGGCGTTTTCCCGGAGAGCAGCTCCTTGGCCGCCCTACGCAGGACTGCATTGACCAGCGGAGCCGCCGAACGCTTCCGCGCTCTCTTGACGAGTTCGACCGACTCATGAACGGCGGCGCGCGGAGGAATGCGGTCAAGAAACAGGAGTTGGTACACGCCCAATCGGAGGGCGACCCGAACTTCTGTGTCCAATGCTTTCGCTGCGTTTGCAAGATGCCGGTCGGTTAGGAAATCGAGCAGCCCCTGCCAGCGCAGCGCGCCGAGAGAGAGCTCGGTGGCGAGGCCTGCGTCCTCAGTCTTCACAGACTCGTCGAGCGCGCCGCGCAGGGTTTCATCCGCGTACGCGTTTTGCTTTGCGACGCGAAGCAAAACATCGAACGCGATCGTTCTCGCTCTCGAAATACTCACGGGTGAGCATAAAACCACACTTCGAGCGGGAAGGGAATCCAAGGGTGAGGACCGCAGATGAGGTGCGGGCGCCATGGAATAAACGGCCCGTTGCGTTATAGAAAGCGGTCGCCGGAAGCGATGCGCGCGCCGTTTGCAAATTCACGTGCGGAAATTTTCTTGCGTCCCTCCGCCTGGACGGACTCGAGCCGCAGCCACGTTCCCGCGGAGCAAACCACATGGACGTCTTTTGACGACATCACGAGTTCGCCCGGCGCGAAGTGCTCCCCCGCGGCGTCAAATGTCTCCGGGCGTCCCCAGAGGTGCCACGTCTGTCCGCGAAAGGTTGAATACGAGCCGGGCCATGGCGCGAAGCCGCGCATGCGGTTGTAGATTTCCCGCGCGGTTTTTCGCCAATCGATTCGCCCATCTTCCTTCTTCAAAATGGGCGCGTAAGAAGCGTTCTCCTGGTCTTGAGGCGCCGGCGAAATCTCGGCGCGATCGAATTGCAGGAGCGAATCGACAATCAGCTCCGCGCCGATCTTGCTCATGCGCGAGGCAAGTTCCGGCGCGGTTTCATCAGGCCCGATCTCGGTCTGGCGATGCAGGAGGGTGGGTCCGGTATCCATCCCCGCGTCGATCTGCATGGTGGTGAGCCCCGTCACGGTTTCGCCGTTGGCGATGGCCCAATGAATGGGTGCGGCGCCGCGATAGCGGGGCAGCAAGGAGGCGTGCAAATTGATCCAGCCGAGGCGGGGAACGGGCAGAAGCCTCGCGGGAATGATCTGCCCGTAGGCGATGATCACGACGGCATCCGGCGCGACTCGCTTCAGAAACTCCTGCGACGATTCCGAACGGATGGTTTCGGGCTGGTAGACGTGCAGCCCGATTTCGAGGGCGGTTTCTTTGACCGGCGAGCCACTGACGCGGTGGCCGCGGCCGCGAGGCCGGTCCGGCTGAGTGATGACGGCCTCGACAGAAAATTCGGTACGCTCGGCGAGCCGCCGGAGTGAGGGAACGGCAAATTCCGGCGTACCACAAAAGACGATGCGCATTTCTGCCATCGCGGCGAGATCCAGCTACCACTCGCCGGTCTTCCGCAATTTGCGGATCCGGCGCTTGATCAGGTCCCTTTTGAGCATGCTGAGGTGTTGAATAAAGAGGACTCCGTTGAGGTGGTCGATCTCATGGCAGAAGGCGCGTGCCAGAAGGCCTTCGCCGCGCATTTCGTAGAATTCGCCTTTTAGATTCTGCGCGCGCATCGTGACGTACGCGGGCCGGAGAACGTTCCCGCGGAATCCGGGCATCGAGAGACATCCTTCCTCTTCGCGCTGGTCCCCTTCGACGTGAATGATCTCCGGATTGGCGAGCACAAGCCGCGCCTCGGGATTTTTCCCCACACTCACGTCGATCACAGCAAGCTTCTTCGATAGCCCGATTTGCGTGGCCGCCAGTCCAACCCCTTGGGCCGCATACATCGATTCGAACATGTCCTCGCAAAGCTTCGCGAGCTCGTCGTCAAACTTCTCGACCGGCCTGGTCGGCGACTCCAACACGGCTTCGCCGTATTTTGTAATTGGGTGGATCATTTTAGCGGCTCACCTGATTTGTTGGAGTCACGAATAAACGCGGATGGCCACGAACATCGATTGGAGAAACGAAGGGCGCCGGTGGTCATCGGTGTCTGCAAAAGGTTCAAAACTCCTTAAGTTGCCGCGCGTAGCCGTCGAAGTTGCGCCGCATCTCGCCGAGGGAGTCCCCGCCGAATTTGTCCATCATCGCTTGCGCGAGCACGAGCGACACCATCGCCTCTCCCGCGACTCCGCCAGCGGGAACGACGCACACGTCGGATCGTTCGTAAGCAGCGGAGATAGGCTGCTTGGTTACGAGGTCGGTTGTGCCAAGAGGGCTGCGCAGCGTAGAAATCGGCTTTAAGTACCCGTGTACGACGACGTCTTCGCCGTTCGTGATGCCGCCTTCGAGCCCGCCGGCACGGTTCGTGGGCCGCGTAAACCGCTTCGCCGCCGCGGCGTATCCGATCTCGTCCATGACTTCGGAGCCGTAGGAAGTTGCCGCAGAGATGCCCGCTCCGATCTCAACGCCCTTTACCGCCTGGATCGACATCACCGCCTGCGCCAGCCGCCCATCGAGCTTTTCGTCCCACTGCCCGTGAGACCCGAGGCCCGCGATGACGTTGTGAGCGACGACCTCAAAAATTCCTCCCACCGTGTTCCCGGCGCGGTGCACGGAGTCGACTTCGTCCTTCATTTGCGCTTCGGCTTCCGGATCGACACAGCGCAGCGGCGAATCGGGGTTTGCGCACACAGCTTGGATTTCGCCCCAGGATGCGGGCCGCGCAAGCCGCGCTTTCCCGACGGCGACCACGTGACTGAGTACGTCGCACTCAAACTGGCGGAGCAGCAATTTGGCGATCGCGCCGGCCGCCACGCGCGCGGCGGTCTCCCGGGCGGATGCGCGCTCCAGAATATAACGTGCATCGTGGAGATTAAGTTTCATAGATCCGGCCAGATCCGCGTGGCCCGGCCGAGGCGCGGTCAATCGCCGCCGTGCGCTTTCGGAGTCCGGAAGGTTTTCGACGGGAAGCGCCCTTTCCCAATTGGCCCAGTCGCGGTTTTCGATCCGCAGGGCAATAGGGGCTCCGATGGTCTGCCCATGGCGAATTCCCGCCAGGGCTTCGACACGGTCCCTTTCGATTTTCTGACGTCCGCCGCGTCCGTATCCCAGTTGCCGCCGATGCAGTTCTCCGTTCACGAATCCGAAGTCGATGGGCACACCCGCAGGAAGGCCGCTGATCCATGCGATGAGCGCCTGCCCGTGCGATTCCCCGGCTGTAACAAAGCGAAACATAGAAGGCACGATATTCTATCGGACGCTACACTTCGCGTAAAGCAATGATAAAGCTTGGCGGCAGTGCCGTTTAATTTCTGCGGCGCCGCGGGAGATTTTTCTTGGTTGTCATCTCGGGAGGCATTCTGCGCTCAGAAATCTCTTTTTTTGCCGAATTTCGAGGACAGAAAGATTCCTCGCTTCGCTCGGAATGACACGTCGCTTGGACGTGCCCGCTCAGAACCAGATCATCCAGATCATAAGGACACCACCTCCCCTCGCTGACGATGCTTGACGTCCCTCGCGGCGACCAGTACGCTGTCCGGGACCTCACCTGCGCTCGAGGAATGTCCGACGGCGACCGATGGCCACAACCGACCCCAAGTTTCTTGAGTCCGACAACGTTTCACTGACCGATATTCTAGTGAAAGTGGCGAAGCGGCGCGTCTTGCATGTGCAGGAATACGCGTTGCTCTCCAGCCGGTCCGTCACCAGTCTATTCAGTCCTCCGCGCTACGCTTCCGACATTCTGGACCAAATGGACATCATCGGCGTTGGCTCGCTGCCGATTGTCCTGCTGACCGGCTTTTTCATTGGCGCGGTGATGGTGTTGCAAACGGCTGCGCAATTCGAGCGTTTCGGTCAGACGGCACTTACGGCGGACGTGGTTTCGCTGGCGCTTGTCCGGGAGCTGGGCCCATCCATTACCGGGCTTTTGGTCGCGGGCCGCAATTCTTCCGGGATCGCCTCCGAATTGGGATCGATGGTGGTGACCGAGCAAGTGGATGCCATGCGCGCGATGGGCACCGATCCCATCCGCAAACTCGTCACGCCGCGCGTCGTGGCGACGGTCCTGATGCTGCCGCTTTTGACGGCGATGGCGGATTTCCTGGGTCTGATCGGCGGGTACCTCGTCTCGTTTTTTACCCTGCGGCTGGGTGCGGTCGCGTTTTGGACGAGGGCGATCAGAATCCTGGAGTTTTCCGATCTCATGCAGGGACTCACCAAGCCCATGATCTTTGGGTTCATTATCGCCACCGTCGGGTGCTATCAGGGATTGAACGTAAAGGGTGGAACCCAAGGGGTTGGGCGAGCCACCACCCAGGCGGTTGTCGCGGCCTCTGTGTTCATCCTGATCTCGAATTTCTTCCTTACGAAGTTGATGTTGTGGCTGGCGGGCCAAATCTTTTAGTCCGGTGCTGAATCGGGCCCCGCGCGAAAGTCGTTTCCATCTATAATCGGACGGTCGGATGTCCCGCCAGTTCCAAGACGGCGTGAACGATCATTTCACGATGGGCGCGAACCCAGCCGGTGAGCCTGTTGTTTCCTTTGAAGACATCACGATTGCTTTCGACCAAGGCAATGTGCTGGACGGGCTTTCGTTCTCCGTTGCTCCGGAGGAGACGAAAGTTCTCGTCGGCGAAAGCGGTTCGGGAAAGACGCTCATCTTGAAGCTGGCCGCGGGGCTGCTGCGCCCGGACTCCGGGACGGTGCGCGTGCTGGGGCGCGATGTGGACAACATGCCGGAGAAGGACCTGCTGGCCTTCCGCAGAAACATCGGATTCGTGTTCCAGGAGGGTGCGCTCTTTGACTCGTTGACGGTTGCTGAAAATGTAGCCTACAGCTTGCGTGAAGAAAATGTCAGCGAGGAGGAAATCGAGCCGCGCGTCCGCGAATCGCTCCGCTTCGTGGAAATGGAAGACACGATCGAAAAGCTGCCCGCGGAACTTTCAGGCGGCATGCGGCGGCGAGTCTCGATCGCCCGCGCACTGATCAGCCGGCCTCGGGTGGTCCTTTACGATTCTCCGACGGCCGGGCTCGATCCCGTGACTTCACAAACGATCATCCGGTTGATTCTGCGGTTACGCGACACGCAAGGGGTCACGTCGCTGCTGGCCACGCACCGCTTGCAAGATGCTTTCGGTTTGGCCAACTACGTCTTTGACGGCAAGAGCGGCCGCGTCGTGCGTGCCGGCCGCAACGGAACGTCAGGACCCTCCGCCGCCGCAACAAGTTTCGTCGTGCTTCGCGGGGGAAAGGTTTATTTCGAGGGAAGTCCGCTGGAACTTGCGGATACGCGGGACCCGTATTTACGCCGCTTCTTGTTGTAATTTGGAGGACGTGGGACCGGATTTCGTTGAGGAGGCGCATCAATGGCGCAACACAAGCAGTTGACGTGGACCGAGTTGCGAGTTGGATTATTCGTCTTGGCAGGGGCCGTCTTGCTGGCTGTGGTTATTTTCTACGTGACCGGCGCCGGCGCGCTTGGGCCGAAATACCGCCTGCGCACATTCCTGCCCGAAGTCGACGGTCTTACGGTTGGCGCGCCCGTCCGCATCGATGGAGTCGAGGTGGGCAACGTGGAGCGCATTGCCATCGCTCCGCCCAGCCAGGGAGTCGCGGCCGGAAAGAACCGGAATATTGAAGTCGATATGCGCATCCAGAAAAATTCTCAAACGTATATTCGCTCGGACTCTTCGGCGGGACTCATCACCGAAGGACTGCTCGGCAACCGCTACGTGGACATTGATCGCGGATACGTAGGCCGCATTTTGGCAAACGAAGACGAAATCCCCGGGCGGGAAGAGAAGGCTCTCAAGCAGGTCGTCGAGCGCAGCGCCGATTTGATGGACAGCCTCAGCTCCATCGCGAGACAAGCCAGTTCTGTGCTCGATGACGTGCGGAAGGGACGCGGTTCACTCGGCAAGTTCCTGGTCGACGAGGATGCGTACAACCACCTCAACAGTTCCCTCGGAAGCATCGATTCCCTGGTGACCGACGTCCGAGCGGGAAAGGGAACTCTGGGCCAACTCGTGACCAACGACGAAATGTACAACCGCGTGGACTCCATCGCCGGCCATCTCGACAACGTATTCGAGGCCGTCCAGAAGCAGCAAGGCACGCTTGGAAAGTTCATTTACGATGCGGACATCCACGACAGCGCGAAAACATTGATCGACAACAGCAATGCTTTCTTCGGCGATGTCCGGGCGGGCAAAGGGACACTCGGAAAGCTTGCAACGGACGACTCCCTGTTCACGGAGTATAAACAGGTGGGCGAAAATCTCTCCAGCGCGACGGCCAAGCTCAATTCCAACGAGGCCACCATCGGCAAATTTTTCGAGGATCCGAAGTTTTATGACAACTTCACGGGCCTCGCCGGGGACATGCGCTTGCTCGTTGGAGATTTCCGGAAAGACCCGAAAAAATTCCTCCGCGTGAAGTTTTCGATTTTCTAGGCGGGTTGTTGGAGGGAGATAGCGAGTTCGCGGACGCGGCGAAGGTCCAGCTTGCCCGTGCCGAGATACGGGAATTCGACAACGTGGAAAAACTGATTTGCACGAGGGAGCCAAAGATTCGGCAGGCCGCACTGGCTCAATTGTTCAAGCACGGGCTCCAGCTTTTCTTCGGGCAGGTTGTGGAGGACGACGAGGTGTTCTCCCTTTTTTTCGTCCGGAATTCCCGTGACGACGAAGGCTTGCTCGGTAGCGTCAGCCAGTTCGTGAAGTTTTTCCTCGATTCGGATGTGCGGCACCATCTCGCCCCCGATCTTACTGAAGCGCGACAACCGGTCGGTGATCTCAATGAAGCCGTCCTTGTCCAACACCGCGATATCTCCGGTCACATACCAGCCGTCGCGAAGCACCTCCGCTGTTTTCTCCTCCCTTCCGAGGTAGCCCTGCATGATGTTGGGGCCGGACACGAGTAGGAGGCCCGGCTGCCCGAGAGGGAGCGTTTCGAGCGTGTCCGGATCGACGATGCGCGCGCTGACTCCGGGCAAGGGGTGGCCAATCGTCCCGCGCTTCGCCCCAGTCTGCCGAAAACCAGGGGCGCGAAAATCGCGCGTATTGACGGAGACCACGGGAGAGCACTCCGTGCAGCCGTAGCCTTCGAGTGGCCGGATGCCGAATCGGTCCTCGAAGGCCTGCGCGAGCCGCTCGGGCAGTTTTTCTGCTCCGACCATGACGAATTGCACGCTGCCGAAATCCTCGGGCGAGCAACGCCGAAGATACGCCTGCAGAAAAGTGGGCGTGGCAAGAAGAAAGGTGATCTGATACTTCCGCGCGATCTGGCTGACGGCCGCGAGGTCCAGCGGATTCGGATGGTAGATCACGCCGACGCCGCGCGCGGCGGGCATCCAAAGCGTCATCGTGAAGCCGAACGAATGGAAGAATGGGAGCACTCCCAACACTCGATCGCCGCCGCGCAGCGCAAACACTTGCGAAACCTGGTCGATATTCGAAGCCAGATTGTAGTGGGAGAGCATGACGCCCTTCGGGTCTCCCGTGCTGCCACTCGAAAAGATGATCGCGGCAAGATCGTCAAGTTGGGCGCGAGTGCGTTGGCCGAGTGCCGGTTCCGCGAGGCGCGCGGGGAAACACCAGGAAATCAGCAGGGCCGCAATTTTCTCCGAGAAGCGCGGGCGCGCAATCAAATCCTCCACGAAGATGGCCTGCCCGGGAATCTCAACCTTGACGCGTTCCAGAAACGCGCGCGAGGTAACTACTGTTTTGAGCCCGCACTGTGCGGCGCAGGATTCCAGGCTTTCGCGAGAGGCTGTGTAGTTGAGGTTGACAGGAATTTTACCGGATAGCACCGCAGCAAAATTCACGAGCGCCGCGGGCACCGATGGCGGGAGCAGGATTCCAACCATGCGCTCATCTTTCCAAAGGGGCCTGAGGCGCCGCGCGAGGAAAACGGTCCGGGTGCGCGCCTCGTGAAAACGCATCTTCGGCACACGCGCATCCGCCATGGCAAAACGAAAGGGATGCCGCCGCGCTGTCTCCAGAAATAGCCGGCCCAATGGTTTCATCCTCTTTTTTCGGTGTGAATAGGCGGCCGTCTGGAGTTCTTGCACCGCTTGCCGGACTTCGGGGGCCGTCGCATCCGACGGCATCGGCGTTCCGAAACTTACGGTCACGGGATAGGGAATTCGCCGCGGCATTTTCCAGAGAAAGCGCCCGCCTTCGAAGCTGAAGATGCTTCCCCAGACGTTGTCGAGGTGAACGGGAATGATCGGAGCGTCGACGCCTTTCATGATTCGCTCGAACCCGTGGCGAAACGGGAGCATTTGCCCGATCCGCGTCATTTGTCCTTCGGCGAAGATGCAGACAAGGTCGCCGGCCTCGACGGCGTTCGTCGCGGCTCGCAAAGACTGAATCAACTCGCGCGGATTCTGTTCGGAAGAAATGGGAATACAGCCGAGTACCCGGGCGAATGGGCGAATGAAAGGTTTCCGGTAGATCGGTTCATAGATCAAGAAGCGAATCGGGCGGTCCGTCGAGGCGATGAGCAGCAGCGCGTCCACCCAGGACATATGATTGGCAACTAGGAGCGCGCCCCCACGCCGAGGAATGTTGTCACGCCCTTCGACGCGGATCCGGTACAGGGAATGCGTGAGCATCCACAGCACCAGGCGCAGCAGGGAATCGGGGAGCAGAAGCACCGCGTAACACGTCGCGCCCAGCGTCATGATGGCGCCAGCCAGAAAAATTTGTCCCGGCTGAAGATGCGCCACTGTCGAAAGCAAAAAGTAGACCCCCGCAGCGAGAAAAACTCCGATAAAAGAGAGCAGATTGGCCATCGCAATGACGCCACCCTTTTGTTCCGGCGGCGGACGATGTTGGATCAGCGCGTTGAGAGGGACGGCGTAGAAGCCGCCAAAAAATCCGAGGAACCCCAAATCTAGGCGCACGGGCCAGATGCCGAGGCCATGCTGGGAGACCAGAAAACCGAAGACGGTCATGCCGATGGCGCCGAGCGGGATGAGGCCATATTCGATTTTTCCGCCCGAGAGGTAGCCCGCGGCCAGACTGCCGATCCCGATCCCGATTCCGACCGCAGCCTGCAGGTAGCTGATTTGCGTTTCGTTGACGCGCAGCACGTCGTGTCCGTAAATAACAATGACAAATTGAAGCAGCGCCGCGAGAAACCATAGATAGGTGTTGCCGACGACGGACCAGCTGAGCAATCGATCCTTTGCAATCAGGCGAAGCTGGCGGCCCAAGTCGGAAAAGGATTTGCCCTGCAAGCGGCGCGCGGGATCGGCCGCGGGCACCCGCGATATGCCGAGGCTCGTTGCGAGCCCGAAGACCGTGAAACTGAGAAGAATCACTCCGGACCAGATTTGGCGTCCGCGAAACGTATCCGCAAAAAAACCGGCCGCCATCGTCGCCGTTATCGCCGCGAGGAACGTGCCCAGTTCAATGACGCCGTTGCCCCAGGAAAGCTCCCGTTCGGGGAGCAACTCGGGAAGCAGGCCGTACTTCGACGGCCCGAAGAGCGCGCCCTGCGTGCTGATCAGGAAGACGGCGATTGACTCCAACGCAAGATTGCCGAGGGCGAGCGAGGTAAGAGCGAACACCATGACGCCGATTTCGAAGAACTTCGTGCCGATCGTGACGGACCGCTTGCTGTAGCGGTCTGCCAGAAATCCTCCCGCGAGCGAAAACAAAATGTACGGCAGCGCGAACAGCGCCCCGACGAGCAGAACTAACCGGTCGCGCGCATCTCCCGCCGTGCTTCGTTGGACGATCAGATAAATCACGAGGAACTTCAGGGCATTGTCGTTGAACGCGCCCTGAAATTGCGTGACGATCAGGCTCCAGAAACCGAGCCGCCAATGCGCGGGAGGACCGGCCGTTTTCATCTCCGGAATACCATGGGATGCCGCGTGCTTGTCTCCAGCGGATCTGTTGTTGGGGATGCTGGGCATTTGGTTGCGAGCGCTGCCACGCTATTTTTTCGGCACCGCGGGATTCAAGGGATATTCCTTCAAATTGAGCGGCCCGTATCCCAAATGGCCGCCATCCCGGTCCACGTTGTTTTCATCGCACGCGAACTCGTAGAGTTCCTGGCCGGGAGGCATAGCTAGGAAAACTCTCGAAAACGTCCAGGGCTTGGTATAAAACTTTGGGTCCTCCACCGTCACTTCATGCATCAAGTGATCCGCATCCGGGCGGGACCACCGTTCGACAACGTGCATGGCGTCGCTGTGCGGATGGGCGTCATCGTCAATCCAACTCAGCTTGTCCTTGAATCCGATCGAGTCGATGACCAGCGTATCGCCCTCCCATCGCCCGATGCCCTCGCCCCAAAAAGAAGGCTCGATGTCGCTGGAATGCCCACGCCCATCCACGGGAATCGAGCGGAAGGTCCACATCAATTCATAGAGGAATACGACGCGATTGGCGTTCTGGACGATCTCAAATGGAACGCCGCTGATGCTGGCACGCGGTATGCCGGCAAACAGGCAGAGCGCTTCCGGATTGATGGATTTCGTCAAATTTTCTTTGTAGGCGGCTTCGCCTGCCGGCGTGAAAGGAGGGCCTCCCACGCTCTTGAACATGCCCCCGAAGATCAGCGGGCCTTTCCAAAATCCCGACAGGTCGGGCTTGCCGTCGGGCGCGCGCGGCGTCGGCTTCGAAGGAGCGGACGATTTTTTGGATGCGCCTCCTGCGCCGCTCAATTCTGTATAGGGATTCTCTTGCGGAGGTGCGGACTGCGCCGCCACAGATGTGCATCCCCACGAAACCATCGCAAAGGCTGCCACCGAGGTCAGGGCGATGCCGATTCGCCGGTTTCTCATGTTCGGCTCTCCTTCTTATGGGGACATTTCAGCACTGATTTTGCCGGAAGTCATTCATTTTGATCGAAAGTATTTTTGAGGTGCGGCGATCTTCGCACCTGGCGAAGCGCTCGCCGCCCGTGTCATTCCAAGAATGACCTTGACCGTCACCACATGCCGCTGTAAATTTCGTTCCACGCGGCAATCTCGCGTTCGTGAGACTCGCTGCGGAAATTGCGGACACGAGCGATGGGAATGCATCGGAAGCCGGGTGATATGACCATAAGAAAGATGTTCGCAGCGCTGGTTCCCATTGCCGGTTTGATGATCGCCATGCCCGCGCTCGCCCACCATTCCTTTTCAGCCCAATTCGACGGGAAAAAGCCGATCGAACTAAAGGGCGCGGTTACGAAAGTGGACTGGCAAAATCCTCACGTCTATTTTTATGTCGACGTGAAAGATGACCAGGGCAACGTTGTGAATTGGGGTTGCGAAGCCGCGAGCCCCGGCACGCTCCACCGGCAGGGCTGGTCTCATGACACGCTAAAGCCCGGGGACCAGGTTGTTGTCGACGCATATCCCGCCAAAGATGGCTCAAAATTTGCCGACGCCAGACGGGTTACCCTAGCGGACGGACGCCGGATCTTCGGCGGCACGCCCGGCGACGGCGGACCGGTCGAGCCGAAGCCGTAGCCATCACAAAGCAATCGCAAATGACGGATGATACGAGCGTCTTTGTACCTTCCCGTATTCGTGTTTCCTTCCGGCGTTGCGCTTCTGACATGCGTTTCCCCCTCACCCGGCTTTGGAAGCAAATCGGCGCTCCAATTCTTGAATCTCCGAGAGCCCGACCATTTGGTTGAACTCCCCGAAGGAGATCATCTCGGAGAGCAAAGCGGTGGGCGCTCCCTGAGCGCGAATTTCCGCGGCCATTTTTCGGACCGCAGTGGTCGCCGCGAGAAGTGCGGCGATGGGAAAGATGACGATCCGATAGCCGAGTTCGCGGAGCTTGTCGAGCGGAATAGGCGGCGTCTTGCCGCCTTCCGCGAAATTGAACAGCAGCGGTGCATCACCCAATTCGCGCGCAACCTGGGTCACCTCCTGCTCGCTTTGCGGCGCTTCCACGAACAGAACATCGGCGCCGGCTTCGCGATACATGCGAGCGCGCCGCAGTGCATTGTCCAGGCCTTCCACCGCGCGTGCATCCGTACGCGCGATAATTAGGAAGTCCGCGGAGGCGCGCGCCTCAATTGCCGCATGGACCTTTTCCACCATTTCCGAAGCGGAAATGATTTGTTTATTCTCCATGTGGCCGCACTTTTTGGGCGTGATCTGATCTTCGATATGAATCGCGGACACGCCTGCAAGCTCGTACTCCTGCACCGTCCGAATGACGTTCAGTGGATTGCCGTAGCCCGTATCGGCGTCCGCGATGAGAGGAACATCGATCGCCTGCGCCATTCTCCGCGCGTTGTCCACCATCTGTGACATGGTCAGCAGGCCCACGTCGGGCCGTCCGAGGAGCGACGCGGAGGTGCCGAATCCGGTCATGTAGACGGCCGGAAAACCCGCCTGCTCGATCATGCGCGCCGTCAGGGCGTCATAGGCGCCCGGCGCGACGATCGTTTCTCGCGCCCCGATCAGCTTGGACAGCAAGCTGGACTTAACCTTCTTTCCCCGCAGGAAATCGCTCATGAATGCCCTCCAATAGCCTTGCCCGGCATTTCTCAACAAGACGCCCGGTTCGGTCGCATTCTACACGCAGTGGAGCGCTTGGACGCCCTCGGGGAGCAGCCGGCCGCCGCGACAATCGACGCAAAAGCTTTGGAGTGGGTAAGGACCGAGGCCACGCTGTTGCGGCACGGTATTCCGTAGGATACAGTTACAAGGCAAGCGCCGGAGTGGCGGAATGGCAGACGCGGCGGACTAAAAATTCTCCCGGGTCTCCGATTCCTGAAAGTGGCATGTAAACTCCGACCGGGTAGTTTGTGGTAGATTGCTGGCAGTGAAAAGTAGGTCAAGCCGGCGTGGCGGAATGGCAGACGCGGCGGACTCAGACAAACTTGAGTGCTCGCCGAGAAATCGGCGATGCAGAACTGCTCAAAGTCGGGGAAACCTTAGCTGGTAATCCCGAGCCAAGCCCGGCGAAAGAATCCAAGCCGGGAAGGTGTAGAGACTAGACGGGCAGCACCTAACCCCCGTTATCCGGGGTACGGTGAAGGGATAGTCCAGACCCCGAACCTCGGTGAAACGCGTCCCAGGGCGCTGATCGAAGAGGGCGGCGAAAGCCGTAGAGGCAAGAAAATCCGCTGTTCGCAAGGACGTGTGGGTTCGACTCCCTCCGCCGGCACCACATCTCGATCTCTCTTGCGCCATAAAGGGCAGAACAGATTCTTTCGGCCCGATGCCGTGATTAAATCCCGCCGCACGCTACACCGCTACCCATTCTGCCCCTCTCTGGATCCGTACTCATGTGCTGTGGATCAGGTTAATGTAAGTTTGCTTCAGATATTAACTTGGGTTAATATGTGTAGCGAGGCCGAGAGACATGGGTTTGACAGCAACTGCGGCCATTTCCGCACTTTTGTTGTTTTGGCCGCCGCAGGTACCATCACCTCAAAATATATGCGGAGCCGTTCAAGATCAGACCGGGGCTGTCGTCGTCGGTGCCGCACTAAAATTGAGCAGGGCCGATATTCGGCTCTCCGCCAGTACGGATGCGGGCGGACAGTTCTGTTTCAATCATCTCGAACCTGGTGAGTACGAACTCTCCACTGAGGCGCAGAGCTTTCAAACAGATCAGCAAAAAGTATCTGTACATCCAGGCGAATCCGTCCGGCTGACGATCTTTCTTAAGCTGGAAACCGTCGCTGCGCAGGTCACCGTGGCGGAAGGTGCCGCTGACATTGGCTCGCTGAACGTGGCCGAGACAGAGGTGGGTTCCGGACTGCTTCAGAATTTGCCCAGCGAAAGTGTGAATGCCGGGTTGAGTTCCATATTGACCCTGGCGACGCCCGGCGTGGCTGCGGATTCCAATGGTGTATTTCACCCGCTTGGCGAGCACGCAGAGACATCCTTCAGCGTCGACGGGCAACCAATTTCGGATCAACAGAGCCGGATTTTTTCGAACCAGATCTCCGCGAGCACGATTCAGGAGATGCGCACGCTTCAAGGCGCCCCTCCAGCAGAGTTTGGCGACAAGACGAGCTTGATTGTCGAAGCGACGACGCGTTCCGGCCTGAACGCCGGAAAGTCCAGGGGCACCATTTCACTAGGTTACGGATCGTTTGGAACTCCCACGGCAACTATCACCCTTGCGTCCGGTTCCAGGACCTTCGGGAATTTCCTGGCTCTCGACGGGGTCGACAGCCGCCGTTTTTTGGACACGCCAGAATTTCAGCCTCTTCATGCGCGAGGCGATGCCGAGAATCTCTTCGATCGCTTCGACTGGCGCCCCAGTGACGAAACCTCGTTCCACTTGAACGTGTCTGCCGCGCAGTCGTGGTTTCAGATCCCCAATACGTACGATCAACAGACGGCAGGACAGAATCAGCGGCAGCAGATGACTAGCTTTAACGTAGGGCTGGCATTTTCCCGCATTCTCAGTCCCGCGCTGCTGCTCACAGCCAACACGTGGGTGCGGCAGGATCGTGTCAATTACTTCCCATCGGCCAATTTGTTCGCCGATCAGCCGGCGACGCTCTCTCAGTCCAGGCGTCTGACGAGCACCGGTTTTCGAAGCGACCTCACGTATTCCCGTGGCCGTCACACGGTGAAAGGTGGAGTACAGTTACAGGTCACCCCGCTTTCTGAAGGCTTCAGCACCGGTCTGACCGACCCGGCCTTCAATTCTCCTTGCGTGGACCCAAGTGGCACTCCGGTCGCCGATCCTTCCTTGACCTCTCCCGGTCAATGCCCCGCGGCGGGCTACGCGGAAAACACTTCCTTTCAACCTGCCCTGTTGCCGTATGACCTTACGCGGGGAGGTGCTCTCTTCCAATTTCGCGGCGCCGCGACGATCTACGAGGAAAGCACGTATCTTGAGGACAGCATCAAGCTCGGTCAGTTTAATCTGAACCTCGGCCTGCGTTACGACAACTACGATGGTTTGAGCAAGGGTTTCGGTATCGAGCCCCGTACCGGCATCAGTTATCAGCTGCGCGCCACCGGCACGGTCCTTCACGTTTCGTACGCCAGAGTGTTCCTGACGCCCTACAACGAAAATCTCGTGCTATCCAGCGCAACCGGGGCCGGAGGCCTCGCGAATGGTTCGTTGGGGGCAACGAGCGTTCAGCCTCTGACTCCAGCCCGCCGCAATCAGTACAACGTCGGCCTGGAACAGCAGCTTGGACTCAAACTCAGCGTCCAGGCGGAATACTTCTGGAAGTTCACTCGCGGAGCGTACGACTTCAACACCATCCTGAATACTCCGCTCAACTTTCCTATCCAGTTCCGCAAATCAAAGATCGATGGCGCTCTGGTGCGCGTGACCCTCAACAACGTCCACGGATTCAGCGCCTTCAGCGTACTGGGGCACAGCCGATCCCGCCTGTTCAGTCCGGAAATTGGAGGCATCAACTTTGGCTCGGCGTACGCGCCCGTCGCCCGTCCAGATCACGATCAAGGATTCGAGCAGACGACAAACCTCCAGTATCAGTTTTCGCAAAAGTGGCTCAGAGGCACTTGGCTTGGATTGACTTGGCGGTTCGATAGCGGGCTGGTCGTCGTGAGCGTCCCGGATTACGCCACCGCGCTTACTCTGACAGGCGATGAGCAGCAGGAGATCGGCTTATATTGCGGCAACGTCTTTGCCACTGTCGATCAACCGGTACGGACCTGCACTTCACCCCACTATGGAGCGACGCTCATTCACATCGTTCCCCCCGGAACCTACAATGCCGATACCAACCCCTCCCGCATCACGCCCCATAACCTTTTTGACGTCGCCTTGGGTGCCGACAGCCTGTGGAAGAGGGACATCTACTCCGTAGGTGGGAAAATAACTGTCGTGAACCTGACGAACAAAGTAGCCCTCTATAATTTCCTTTCGAGTTTCTCGGGCACCCATTTCGTTGCACCGAGAACAGTTCAAGCGGAAATCACTTTTCACTTCTAACGAGCCTTGGGGGTTTTCCGCCGATCTCGCCGGGCCCTGGTCTGGTGACAACTTCGCTTTCGTTGTGTCGATGTCTCGCTGAGAACCGCCACAGAAGGTTGTGGGAATGCTCTCGAATTACTTACACAAAAACTTACACACTTTCAGAGTTGTCCCTACTAAGATACTGCAACACAAGATAGTTACGAACACACCTATTGCACTCAAAATCCGCTGGGCGCAAGCCCGTGAAGGTTCGACTCCTTTCTCCGGCACCATCTCTCTTGAAGACTCGCCTTGCGACAGGCTTGGAAGTGTTAATCGCTACGAGCATGCGCGCCGATTGATAGGACGTAGGTCGGTTATTATGCCAAGCCATTCTCATTCTGGGCAGCATTGGTTTCTTGAACTCACCCTTAGTGCTCACTCTCAGTCCTTCACTCAATTAGAGCAACGGATGGATAAGTTTCAGCCACTCTCACAAGAGGAAATTAAGAATGAGCGGCAAAAGATGTGGGACTATATTCGGTCCCAAAATCCTGAAGCTTCAGACGAAAACCTGAATCGCTTTGTTGACGAACAGATCATGCCAGGTCGATCGGGAAAGATGCAGTATTTTGCACAATTCCTAGAGCCATTCGCCGTACAAGCGATTGCCATTACGGTGTTGTCACATGCCTTGGTTGAGGCCACAATCAACGCCATTTTGGCACTGGGACTCCACCGTGCGGGGAAATCCGACCTCCTCGCGATACTGGAGCAGGCAAACGTCAAGCGCAAGTGGACCCTAGGACCAAAGTCCTTTCTGCCAAAATATATTTTGCCGAGGTCCGATGTTTTGTTTCGTGAGTTGTCAACTCTCTGTCGCCGCAGGAATGCATACCTGCACTCGAAAATCGAGCTTCGCGATGAAGGCAACAAAGTGGTGCTCCGAGGATCACCTGATTCTGGGTTTTTAATCGACAAAGATGCGAGAAATCTAGTGCATCGCTTCCTATCCCTGCCGTACGAATTACACCAACAACTTCTCGGCCAAGTCGAGGATCAATCACTGCGGTTCACGCTGCAAAACATTCTCCAGCATAAAGGTGGGCAAGTTTTGAAATGAGCAGTTTTCGGCACTGGCTGCGCGTGTTCGACTCCCTCCGCCGGCACCACCACTCCTCCCATATTCTGTCAGTGACGCTGCGGCCCCGCTCACGCAGCGACGGCCGGAGGCCCTCATCATTGAGGGGCAATGCGCTGCAACGCGGTTCCGACTAGGGCGAGCGAGCTAGACTCCGCCTTGCTCGGTGCATGGATACTATCGCAACTTTAGGCAAAACCCCTTCCGGCGCCGTGCACCGCGCTTACGACATTCTTACGCCCTCAGATGTATGATCAGCGCTGGCTTGCTGTCCTGAAAACGCATAACCCGATTCTCAGGGTTCTGCGCGATCAACCACATGAGGTCCTGACGTGACTATGGTGCGAGAGCCAGGCGAAATAAGCAACGTCGATTGGCATGCGGTGGTTAAGAAGGATCGCCACTACGACGGTAAGTTCGTGTACGTAGCCGTTACAACTGGTATCTACTGCCGTCCTTCGTGCCCGGCGCGCAATCCACAGCGTCGAAATACGTTGATCTTTTTGACGCCTGCGGAGGCAGAGCGGCAAGGATACGTCGCGTGCCTTCGTTGTCATCCGAATTCCCTCACCCTTGCCGAGAAGAGCGTCAAAGCCGCCATCGATTACATCGAGGCGCATCTCGATCAAACAATTATGCTCAACACTCTGTCCCAGGTTTCAGGCCTCAGCCCACATCATTTTCGCGAGACTTTTAAGCAGATTGTAGGCTTGTCGCCGAAGGCATTTTGTGACGCGAGACGTATTTCGCGCTTCAAGCAATATCTGAGATCGGGGCAATCCATAAGCCACGCGTGCTATGAAGTCGGCTATGGTTCAAGTCGAGCATTGTATGAAAAGACCGACAAAGGTATGGGAATGACCCCAGCAGCGTACCAACGCGGCGCTAATGGAGTCCGTATTTGCTACACCATTACCGAATCGACGCTCGGTCCGGTTCTCACGGCCAGCACCAAGAATGGACTCTGTGCCGTCTTGCTAGCTGAAAACGATGACCTTCTCGTACGCCAATTGAAGGAGGAATTTCCCAAGGCCGATTTGAGGAGCGAGTCATCGCCTAAGTCGAGAGACGCAGTACAGTCGTGCCAAGCCGAAGACCCGTTACTGGCGAAGCTGCCTACAAGCCTGCGAGGGCGAATCTTTCAAGCCCGGCTCTGGAGCATTCTCAAATAACATCCTCGCCGGTTCAGATTGCTGGAATCGGTGATCGCGAAGGAGCCGAAGAGCGCCTTCGCGATCCTGAACCGTGCCGAGAATTCCGTTTCCCCGAGTCTGCCCATACAACCACACGTGCGAAACCCTTACGGTCTACCCAACTCGCGATCCATAAGAACCCAATAGAGTCTAGCTTACGGACTCCGGTACTTCCGGCGCAGGCTGGAAATCTGGATACGCGAGGACACCCATTTGTGTCGCATCCAGGCCCTTGAGTTCCTCTTCGGCGGTCGGACGAATTGGAATAATCAAGTTGCTGAACTTCATCCAGGCGTACATGACCACGAATGCCCAAGTCACCAAAACCGACAAATCGATGATTTGCATCAGCAACTGAGCGAATCCACCACCGTAGAATAGGCCGATGACGGGAGTGGCAACGCCGTTGTACCCTGCGCCGTACTCTCCGCAAGCAAACAACCCCACGGACAGCACACCCCATGCTCCG
>Ga0335085_10002319_pt1 | contig 36026 bp, 23 predicted proteins | sample Lox_Sample_45_FD_206712 | JGI IMG/M metagenome (GOLD analysis project Ga0335085, IMG submission 206712) | Soil microbial communities from Loxahatchee National Wildlife Refuge, Florida, United States - Lox_Sample_4.5 | ecosystem: Environmental > Terrestrial > Soil > Wetlands | place: USA... | reverse complement strand
ACGGTACTGATACTCGGAGAAACCGGCACCGGCAAAGAACTTATTGCACGAGCTATCCACAACCGAAGCACCCGCAAGGAGAGTTCTCTGGTACGGGTCAACTGCGCAACTCTCCCCGCCGCGCTGATCGAAAGTGAGCTGTTCGGCCATGAAAAAGGGGCCTTCACCGGAGCACTGGCACGGAAACTGGGGAGGTTTGAGCTGGCCGACGGTGGCACGATCTTTCTCGACGAAATCGGAGAGCTTCCCCTCGAGCTCCAGGCAAAACTGCTGCGCGTTCTCCAGGAGGGCGAATTCGAAAGGGTGGGGTCTTCCACAACCCAGAAGGTCAACGTACGGGTAATTGCCGCCACCAACCGCAATCTCAAGAAAGAAGTGGAAGACGGCTCCTTCCGCTCGGACCTCTACTACCGTCTGAGCGTTTTCCCCATCGAACTGCCCCCGTTGCGGGAACGCACAGAGGACATCCCGCTTCTCGTATGGTATTTCGTAAGTAAAAAGCAGGGAGGCCTCGGGAAAAACATCAGCAAGATCCCCAAGGAGATTATGGAGGCTTTGACCGCATATCGTTGGCCCGGGAACATCAGGGAACTTGAGAATGTCATCGAGCGGGCAATCATCCTCTCACGAGGAATTACCCTCAGCCTGGATGAGTCATGGGGAACGATCCGCCCGCAACGGTCCCCCGCTCCGACTGTCAACAATCTCGACGAAATAGAGCGCAACCACATCATCAGCGTGCTGGAACAGTGTCAATGGCGGGTAAAGGGAAAAGGAAACGCCGCTGAACAACTGGGCCTTAATCCGAGCACTTTGACGTTTCGGATGAAAAAACTCGGCATTGCGAGGCCACAGGCCTGACATACCGGTTGAACACTTTCAAAGCTCACCTTTACTTACCACCAACTGGTGCAGCCGGGACGATCTTGCTGCTCACCTGAACAAGCCCACGTGCCTGCCGTCCTCGGAAAGGGAGAGGAACTTCTGGCGCAGCCGCTGGGTATCTCCCTCGGATGCTTGATCGATTGACGCACCTGGTGAAGTGGGATCGGGGAACCACGGGCGGAACGGAACCATCTGAGCCTGTCGAGCGTTTGCCAAATGCGGATGTACGGCGATCCTCTCTCAGGAGATAAACGACCCTTTACGGGAAATGTTGAATGAATTAGTCCGTCGTCTTGATGCCCCTTGGGTTTTTCATGACCCTGCAACCGGGAAACGATTTAAAGATATAAAACGCTCATTTAATACCGCTTGCAGAAAGGCCGGTATAGTGGATTTCCATTTTCATGACCTGCGACATACCTTCAGCGTCACACCTTAGGGGTAGACCTTACAACCGTATCAAGACTTATGGGCCATAAATCACTCTCCATGACACTCAGATATAGCCACCTTGCCCCAAATCACCTTGCCAACGCTGTGGGTGTGCTTAACGGCATGACAACCCCAATTAGCACAGAATTAGCACAAAACCAATAAAAAAGGGCTTAGCTATTTTAGCTAAACCCTTGATATTTTTGGTTGCGGGGAGAGGATTTGAACCTCTGACCTTCGGGTTATGAGCCCGACGAGCTACCAGACTGCTCCACCCCGCGTCAATTGAAGTTCTATTACTACCACAGGAGATTGTCCCCTGTCAATGTAAATAATCACTGCATTCTATTTTCCCGCCACCACCGGACGTAAGTCCTGACCCCGTCCTCGATGTCGGTCACCGGTCGATACCCGAGGATGGCGGACGATTTGGCGATATCGGCGTAGGTCTGCTGCACATCCCCGGGCTGCAGCGGCAACCGCTCCACGAGCGCCTTCTTTCCAAGCTCCGCTTCGATAATCTCCACCAGCCGGCGAAGCTCCACCGGCCGCGACTCCCCCAGGTTGAAGATGTCGTAGCGGGCCTCTTCCGCGCAGACCCAGGAGAAGGCCTGCATCACCCCGTCGACAATGTCGTCGATAAAGGTGTAATCCCTCCTGGTTGTGCCGTCGCCGTAGAATGGGATCGGCTTCCCCCCGTCAATGAGCCGGGTGAACTTGCTGATGGCGAGGTCGGGGCGCTGGCGCGGGCCGTAGACGGTGAAAAACCGCAGGCAGGCGATGTTCAGGCGGTGGAGGTGGTGGTAGGTGTAACAGACGAGCTCGCCGGCCTTTTTGGTGGCGGCATAGGGGGAGATGGGGTTGTCCACTGGGTCGGACTCGGAAAACGGCACCTTCGGGTTGTTCCCGTACACCGAGGAACTTGAGGCGAAAACAAAGGGGCGCACCCCGTTCTTCCGGGCCCCTTCCAGGAGGTTCATCGTCCCCCGGACGTTCACTTCCTCGTAGAAGAGCGGTTTCTCGATGGAAGGACGGACGCCGGCGGCCGCGGCAAGATGGACGACCGCATCGGGCGCTTCCTGGTCGAAGATGGCCGCGACGAATTCTCCGTCGCGGATGTCCCCTTCGCAGAGGGTCACGTCCCCCGCACCGCCGCACGAGGCAACGGAACGGAAATTGCGCCGCTTCAGCTCGGGATCGTAGTAATCATTGAAATTGTCGATGATGACGACGTCGTGACCGGCACCGAGCAGCTTCTCACAGAGGTGGGAACCGATGAAGCCGGCACCGCCGGTGACGAGTATCCGCATAGCTGTCCCTTATTCCGCAATGATGATTGCGCCCTTGCCCACCTTCTGCAATGCGTCGTTCGCTTCGGCCTGCTCCAGCCCCCTGCCGATCCGGACCCGGAACCGGACCCCCTTGTCCGGCACGTTCGATTCCACGATATACGCGTCCAGCCCCTTGGCCGCCAGCTTGGTCCGTAGCTCTTCAGCCCCCTTCCGGTCGGGAAAGGATGCCACCTGGACGCACAGCTTCCCGGAACCGGCCTTTGCCTTTTTCCCTGATGCATCAACCGCGGACGGGGCCGTTCCTTTCGCTCCATCAGTCCCCTTGCCGTCCGGCTCCCGTGGTTCCGCGGTCCGTGCGGCTGCGGCGGGCTGGGCTGCTTCCTTTGCCTGTACCGGCGGCGCAGGCCCGGGCTTGGCGGGCGGAACGTTCCCCTGTTTCACCGGATTGATGCCGGTACCGATCACCACCGACCTCCCCCCCTTGGGGAGGGTCTCGTAAAACGTGAGGGGAGGCTCGGCGCTGCGCTCGGCGGCGGCTGGTTGTGACGCAGGGGCCCGGGGTGCGCCGCTGTTCTTCTGACCGCTGCCGGCAGCAACGGCTTGCGGGCTAGCCCCCTTTTTCGATGGCTTGAAGAGGAACCAACCGGTCAGCACCCCGCAGGCAAAAGCCGTTGCCAGCGCCCCGAGGAGGATGATGCCGAAGATCCCCCCCCCCTGTTTCTTGGGCCGGTTCTTCTTGACCGTTCGCTGTCCGCTGTAATCCACCGCCATGATTCCCTTCCCCCTACATCTTTTCCGGGGCCGCGATCCCCAGCAGGTTGAGGGCATTCTTCAGGACACGTGCGACGCAGGTGAGGAGGAAGAGCCGGGCGGCCGTCAGCTCCGCGTCGTCGGTAATCACGCGGCTCTTGTTGTAGAAGCTGTGGAATTCCCCCGCCAGTTCCTGGAGGTAGTACGTGATGCGGTGGGGCTCGAGGTTGTGGGCGCTCCCCTCCACCACCTCGGGGAAGGAGGCCAGCGTCTTGATCATGGCCATTTCCTCGGGCGCCGTAAGCCTCGCTGGATTCACATCCCTCCCGTAGGGAAGGGCAATCCCCTGCTCCGCGGCGTTGGCGAAAATGCTGCAGATGCGGGCATGGGCGTACTGGACATAGTAAACCGGATTGTCGAGGGACTGCTGTTTGGCGAGGTCGATGTCGAAAACCTGTTGGGAATCCGCCTTGCGCATTACGAAGAAGAAGCGGGTGGCATCCCGTCCCACCTCGTCGATCAGGTCCCGCAGCGTGACGTAGCTCCCGGCCCGCTTGGAGATCTTCACCTCTTCGCCGGCACGCATCACCGTCACCATCTGGTGGAGGACGTATTCCGGCCATCCCTCCGGGATACCTCCGGCAAGGGCCTGCAACCCTGCCCGCACCCGGGTGATGGTGCTGTGGTGATCTGCCCCCTGCTCATTGATCACCCGGGTGAAGCCCCGTTCCCATTTCTGCCAGTGGTAGGCAACGTCGGGGACAAAGTAGGTGTAGCTTCCGTCGGCCTTACGCATCACCCGGTCCTTGTCGTCGCCGAAGGAGGTGGTGCGGAGCCAGAGGGCGCCGTCCTGCTCGTAGGTGTGTCCGTTTTCGATGAGACGGTTGACCACGGCATCGACGCGGCCGTCGCCGTAGAGGCTCGATTCCAGGGAATAGACGTCGAAGTGGACATCGAAGGCGGTGAGGTCCTGGTCCTGCTCCCGGCGCAGGTAGGCGACGGCGAAGCGCCGGATGGCGTCCAGGTCGTGGGGGTCGCCGGACGCGACGACGTGCTGGTCGTCGGCATCAACCTTTTCCCGCGCAAGATAGGCCCGGGACACGTCCCGGATGTACTCCCCCTGGTACCCGTCGGCGGGCCAGCGCGGGTCATCCGGTTCGATCCCCAGGCACCGCGCCTGGACCGACAGGGCCAGGTTGGCGATCTGGGCGCCTGCGTCGTTGTAGTAGAACTCCCGCGTTACCTCCCAGCCGGTGGCATCGAGAAGGCGGCACATGGTGTCGCCGATGGCCGCCCCCCGGCCGTGTCCGATATGGAGCGGACCGGTCGGGTTGGCGCTGACGAATTCCACCTGGACCTTCCTACCGGCACCGGTACGGCTGCGGCCATAGGAAGGCCCGGCTTCCTCGATTTCCGTGAGGACCGAGCGCCACACGTCGTCCCGGATAAAGAAGTTGATGAAGCCGGGACCGGCCACTCCTATTCCCGAACAGAGGGAGGTATCGGCCGCCAGATGCTTGACAAGGATATCGGCAATGGCCCGCGGCGCCTTCTTCTCCGCCCGTGCGAGCATCATGGCGGCGTTGGTGGCGAAATCGCCATGCTCCTTCTGGGACGGCGTTTCGATAACGATCGACGGATACTCTCCGCAGGAGAGATCTCCCGCGGCGTAGCAGCTTTCGAGCCCTTTCCTGACGAGTTGTTGCAGCAGTTCCTTCATCACTCCCCCTGGGCCGTCCCGCTTCCTGGTTTTTCCCCCGTGTCGCCGCCGGCCGGTGTCCTGATGGAAATGTCCCGGGTAAAGTCGGGGCAACGGGCGCCGCCATCGGCAACGGAGAATTTCCTGACGCAGGTCTCCCGCCAGGCGCAGATTGCGCAGAACTGGCGCCCATCGTGACTGCTCATGGTACGGCCTCCTTCATCGTGCATCTCTCCTGTGGCCGGTACAAACCGTCACCGCTTCGGTGCCGGTTTCGCCCCCGGGTTCCCCTTAGGGGGGGCCTCCGGGGCGGCGGGCTGTGTCCCGGATTTCTCGGAGGAGGGGAACTGGTAGATGATTTCGTTCTGCCTGATCAACCCGAAATCCCGCCGGGCGATGCTTTCCAGGTAACGCCGATCGCTCCGGAGGGCCTCGATCTCCCTCTTGAGCCTCTCGTTTTCCGCCCTCAGCTCGTCCGCCTTTTTCTCGATCTCCTGCTTTTCCCGGCTCAGTCGGTGAATGCTCAGGAGCCCCCGTTCGCCGAAAACGGTAAAAAAGAGGATGAAGAGAATGAACGCGATCGGAACAAGGAACATCCGCTTGCGCATGGGACCTCCTGCGCTCACCGGCTGCACACACCAAGTTTTGCGGCAAAATAGTCGATGGTCTTGCGCAGCCCGTCCTGAACGGGGACGTGGGGCTTCCAGCCGAGCCGCGCGCCAGCCAGAGTGATGTCGGGCTGCCGCTGGCGCGGGTCGTCGGCGGGGAGGGGCTTGAAGATGATACGTGAACGGGAGCCGGTAAGGTCGATGATGCGCCGGGCAAATTCAAGGATGGAGGTCTCGTCCGGATTGCCGAGATTTACCGGGCCGGTGAAGCCCTCGCACTCCATCATCCGCACCATCCCCTCCACAAGGTCGTCGACGAAACAGAATGAGCGGGTCTGGCTGCCGTCTCCGTAGACGGTGATGTCTTCCCCCCGCAGGGCCTGGACGACGAAATTCGAAACCACCCGTCCGTCGTTGACGGACATCCGCGGTCCGTAGGTGTTGAAGATGCGGACGATGCGGACATCGACGCCGTTCTGACGGTGGTAATCCATCATGAGTGTCTCTGCGACCCTCTTCCCTTCATCGTAACAGCTCCTCAGGCCTATGGGGTTCACGTTGCCCCAGTACTCCTCGCCCTGGGGGTGGACGCTGGGATCACCGTAGATCTCCGACGTCGATGCCTGTAGAATCCTGGCCCTGACCCGCTTTGCGAGACCGAGCATGTGAATGGTGCCGAGGACGCTCGTCTTGATGGTTTTGACCGGGTTGTACTGGTAGTGGATGGGAGACGCCGGACATGCAAGATTGTAGATCCTGTCCACTTCCAGCAGAATCGGCTGGGTAATGTCGTGGCGGATCAGTTCGAAGCCGGGATCGACCAGTAGGCCGGCAATATTGCTCTTGCTGCCGGTAAAGAAATTATCGAGGCAGATGACCTCGTGTCCCTCCCGCAACAGGCGCTCGCACAGATGGGAGCCGATGAAACCGGCTCCGCCGGTAACCAGTATGCGCATGGTCACAACCCCTTGTCCAAGGTGCAAGGTTTTTGGTTCTACATTCGAAGTTCTAGGTTCTTGGTTCTACGTTCTAGCGTCGAAGTTCAAGATTCGTTGCCACACGGAAGACCGGCCACCGAAAGCAGAACACAGAACATTGAACTTAGAACATTGAACATTGAACAGCATTACCCATCCAGCAGTGCCTGGCCGTTCCTGCCGATGGGGAAGTACTCGAATCCCGCCTCCCGCATCCGGAGTGGGGTATAGAGGTTCCTGCCGTCGAAGATGAGCGGACGGACCAGCAGCGACTTGATCCGGTCGAAATCGGGATTGCGGTACTCGCTCCACTCGGTGATGATGGCCAGGGCATCCGCCCCCTTGAGGATGTCGTACTGGTTGTGGCTGTAAGTTATCCGGTCGCCGAATATTTTCTGCGCCTCACGGATCGCCTCCGGGTCATGGGCCCTCACCGTCGCCCCCAGTTCCAGCAGGCGGGTGATGATCGCCACCGACGGCGCTTCCCGCATGTCATCGGTGCGGGGTTTGAAGGAAAGCCCCCAGACGGCGAACACTTTCCCCTGCAGGGGATTCCCCTTTACCTCCCGGGAGAAATACCGGACCATCTTGTCGGTCAGCACCAGTTTCTGCAACTCGTTCACCCTCTCCACCGCCTTGAGGAGGAGGAAATCATAGCTGCATTCGTCGGCGGTCCGGATGAGTGCCTTGACATCCTTGGGAAAACAGGAGCCGCCATAGCCCACGCCGGGAAAGAGAAAATCGTAGCCGATGCGGGAGTCGGAGCCGATCCCCTCGCGGACCGCCGCGACATCCGCCCCCATCCGTTCACACAGGTTGGCAATCTGGTTCATGAACGTTATCTTGGTGGCCAGCATGGCGTTCGCGGCATATTTGGTCATTTCCGCGCTGCGGATATCCATGACGATGAGGCGGTTGGTCTTGCGCATGAAGGGTGAATAGAGTTCCTTCATGATCTCGCCGGTCCGGACGTTGTCGGTGCCGATGACCACCCGGTCTGGTTTCATGAAATCGTCGATCGCCGCACCCTCCTTGAGGAATTCCGGATTGGAGACCACGTCGAATTCGAGAGCCACCCCCCTCTTCTCGATCTCCTCCTGTATGGCGGCCCGTACCTTGTCGGCGGTCCCTACGGGGACCGTCGATTTGTCGACGACGATCTTGAAGCTTTCCATCTCCTGTCCGATGTTGCGGGCAACGTCGAGGACGTACTTGAGGTCCGCAGAGCCGTCTTCCCCCGGAGGGGTGCCGACGGCGATGAAGTTGATGAGGGACGCCTTGACGGCTGCGGCTATATCGGTGGTAAAGCTCAGTCTCCCTTCGTCGCTGTTGCGCAGGACGAGCTCCTTGAGCCCCGGCTCGTAAATGGGAATGACGCCGTTTTTGAGCTGTTCGATTTTAGCCTCGTCCACATCGACACAGATGACGTCATTGCCGCTTTCGGCAAAACAGGTACCGGCAACGAGACCGACGTATCCGGAGCCGATGACACAGATTTTCATGGCAGCACTATCCTCCCGGAGTAAATAAATTTTAGATATAGCATAGTACGTGGCGTCTATGCCAGAGTTTTCCCGGCATCCCGCGCTGCCGAAACATTTAGTGACTCAAGCGCCCTGGTCAGGGTGACGAATTCCTCCAGGGACAGGGTCTCGCCCCGTCTCCCCTGGTCGATGCCGCACGATTCAAGGGCCTGAGCCAGGTCCGTTTCGGCAGGCGCAACGCCTGCGGTCTTCAGGCAGTTCCAGAGGGTCTTGCGCCGCTGGCTGAAGGAGGCCTTGACCACCCGGCGGAACAGCTCCTCGTCCCCCACATCGGCACGGGGTGCGGAAAGAGGGAGAAATCGCAGGACGACCGAATCGACCTTCGGCACCGGATGAAAGGAGCCGGGTTTGACGGTCAAGGCCCGCTGGATATCGAAGTAGAGCCGAAAAAAGACCGTGAGGGCACCGTATTCCTTGCAGCCGGCGGGGGCAAGGAGCCTTTCCCCCACTTCTTTCTGCAACATGAGCACCAGGAGGGAAAAAAGGTCGCGGCATTCGAGGAAGCGAAACAGGACTTGTGAGGAGATGTTGTAGGGGAGGTTCGCCACCACTTTCCACCGGCCGGCGCCGCACTCCCCGAGGAGGCGTCCCAGATCCACCGCAAGAATGTCCGCCCCGACGATCTCCACGTTGTCTCTTCCGGCAAATTCGGCCGACAGGAGCGGCACCAGCTCCCGGTCAAGCTCCACCGCCACGACCCGGGCACCCTTGTCGGCCAGGAGCCTGGTCAGGGCACCCCTCCCCGGCCCCACCTCGAGAACGCGGTCGTCCGGCTTGATCCCGGCGGCTTCCACGATCCGCCCCAGCACCTGGCGGTCGATGAGGAAGTTCTGGCCCAGGAGCTTTTTCGGGCGCGGCAGTTCCGTGGTACGTTCCCGACCCTTCATGGTCGTTGCCCCGTTCCTGCCAGCCTTTCGGCAAGGGAGTCGAGAGACCATGTCGGCAGGGCATCCAACTCGTTGCCGCTGGTCACGCCGCGCTCCAGGTAGAAATTCCCCGGGACGGCAATCATGGCGGCATTGTCGCTGCAGAGCGCCGGAGACGGAAAATGAAGCTCGATCCCTTCCGCTGAGGCCAGGCCGTCCATGGCAAGCCGCAGTCCGCTGTTGCAGGCCACCCCTCCCGCCACGACCACGCGCCTGATGCCGGTGGCCGCCACGGCGGCTCCGGTCTTGCGGACGAGGATCTCGCATGCCGCCGCCTGGAAGGACGCGCAGATATCGCGGAGACGGTCCCCCGACGGGGTGCCGGCATGCTGCCGCACATGGTTGAGCACGGCGGTCTTGAGCCCGCTGAAACTGAAATTGAGGGTGCCGTCGTGGAGGAGAGGACGGGGAAGGCGCACCGACGACGGGTCCCCCTGGGCCGCCAGGCGGTCGATCTCCGCCCCGCCGGGATAGCCGAGTCCCAGGAGCTTGGCAACCTTGTCGAAGGCTTCCCCCGAGGCATCGTCGAGGGTCTGGCCCATGGTCACGTAGCGTCCGATGCCGTCGACCCGGTACAGATGGGTATGACCTCCCGAGACCACGAGGGCGATGAAGGGAAACTCGACTGGGCGCTCCAGGAGAACCGCCAGGAGGTGCCCCTCGATGTGATGGACGCCGACCAGGGGGAGACGATGGGCATAGGCGAGGGCCTTGGCAGTGGCGATACCCACCAGGAGTGCTCCCACCAGCCCCGGCCCCTGGGTGACGGCGATCCCCTCGATATCGGCAAGAGAAACGCCCGCCTGCTTCAGGGCCTCGCCGATGACGGGCACGACGGCCTCCAGATGCCTGCGGGAGGCGATCTCCGGGACGACCCCCCCGTAATCGGCATGGACGGTCACCTGGGATACGACGATGCCGGAAAGGACCTCGCGGCCGTCCCGGACAACGGCAGCCGCCGTCTCGTCACAGGATGATTCGATGGCAAGAACACGCATGCAAACACAAAGGGCGTGGATGCCACGCCCGCTTCCCTTCGAGAAAGAATATGACCTGCGTCATCCGGCCGCCGGGACGACCCGCGGCGGCCCATCGCCGCAATTCCCCGTCACAGCAGATTTGCCGCCAGCTCCGCCAGGTCCGAGCGCTCACCCTTCATCATCGTCACATGCCCGGCGATCTGCTGTTCCTTGAACCTTTCCACCACGTATGTCAGGCCGTTGGACGAGGAATCGACGTAGGGGTTGTCGATCTGGTAGGGGTCACCCGTCAGGACGATCTTCGTCCCCTCCCCTGCCCGGGTGATGATCGTCTTGATCTCGTGGGGCGTGAGATTTTGGGCCTCGTCCACAATCATATACTGGTTGGGAATGGAACGGCCACGGATGTAGGTGAGGGGCTCGATTTCCATGATTCCCATGGCCATCAGCTCCTTGTACCCCTTGCTGTGGCGCTTTTCCGCCTCGTGCCCGGAAAGGAGCAGTTCGACATTGTCGAAGATCGGCTGCATCCACGGGCTCAGCTTCTCCTCGATGTCGCCCGGGAGAAATCCCAGGTCCCTCCCCATGGGGAAGACAGGACGGGAGACGAGGAGCCGGTTGTAGACATTTTCCTCCGCGGTCTTCTGGAGCCCGGCCGCGATGGCGAGGAGGGTCTTCCCGGTGCCCGCCTTGCCCACCAGGGTGACGAGCTTGACGGAATCGTCAAGAAGGGCATCGATGGCAAACTGCTGCTCCCGGTTGCGGGGGTGGATGCTCCAGATCCCTTCGCGTCCCACCTTCCTGATGGGCACGATCCTCCCGGTGGCGGCGTCGTACCTGCCGATGGCACTATGGGAAGGATTGAGCTGGTCCCTGAGGGTGACGAACTGATTCGGCAGGTACATTTCCTCCGGCTCCACCCATCCCTGCCCGTGAAAACGGTCGATCGCCTCCGGCAGCACATCACGTTCCGAGAACCCGGGATACAGTTCCTCGATCGCCACCTTGTCCGATTCGTAATCCTCTGCCACGAGGCCGATGGCGTCGGCCTTGATGCGGAGGTTGGTGTCCTTGGTGACGAATATCACCGGCTGGCGGTCGCTCTTCTCCTTCACGTCCACCGCCACGGCAAGGATCCGGTTGTCGCCGCGCTCCTCGCGAAGCTCGGGAGGGAGCCGCTTCATGACCTTCTCTTCGTAGATTTCCACCCGAAGGCTTCCCCCCGACTCCAGTGATATTCCGGTGGAAAGGGAGCCGCTTTTCCGGAGGTTGTCCATCAGCCGGGAGAACTGCCGGGCGTTTCTACCGGTCTCGTTCATGTCCTTCTTGAAACGGTCGATTTCTTCGATGACCGTGATGGGGATGATGATGCTGTTTTCCTCGAATTTGAAAATCGCCTGGGGGTCGTAGAGGAGAACGTTGGTGTCGAGGACAAAGCTTTTCATGGAAACCTTTCTCTGCACAAATGCAGCAACTGCCGTCACGGGGCCACAATGGCCCTCAATGCCCGCAGGAAAATGTCGATATCCGATTCGGTGGTGAAAAATCCGGGACTTACCCGGACGGTGCCGCCGGGGTACGTGCCGATGGTCCGGTGCGCTTCCGGTGCGCAGTGAAGTCCAGCGCGGACGCAGATTTCGTACTCCTGGTCGAGCCGGAAGGCGATCTGCGCGGGATCGATACCCGCCACGGTGAAGGAAACCGGCCCGCAGTGCCTCTCAAGAGGAACCGCTCCATGGAGAGTCAGCCGGGGGATTCCCCGCAAACCCTCCACCAGGCGTCCGACCAGAGACGCCTCCCTGGTCCGTATGGCATCGAGACCCGTCGCACGGATGAATTCCACTCCCGCCTTCAGGCCGGCAATGGCGGGAGTGTTCAACGTGCCGCTCTCGAAGCGCTCCGGCAGAGCCGAAGGCTGTTCGAAACCGATGGAGTACCCGCCCGTCCCTCCGACGATGAGGGGGTCCAGTTCTACCCCTTCGCCGACATAGAGGAAGCCGCTTCCCGGCGGACCGAAAAGTCCCTTGTGCCCGGGAACGGCGAGGAGATTGATGGCCATGCTCCCCACGTCGATGGGGACTACTCCGGCACTCTGGGCGGCATCGACGAGAAGGAGCGCGCCGGCGTTCTTTGCCAGCGCCCCTAGAGCGCCGATATCCTGGAGCGTGCCGGTTACGTTCGAGCAATGGGTGATGGCCACGAGCCGCGTCGCCGGGAGCAGCGCCGCCGCGATCCTGGCCGGATCGACAAAGCCGTTCGCGTCCCCTGCCACCCAGCTGACGGCAACGCCTCGCCGGGCAGCGAGGTGAAGGGGGCGCACCAGGGAATTGTGCTCCATGGTCGAAGAGACGACATGGTCGCCTTCCCGCAGGAGGCCGAGGAGTGCCAGGTTGAGCGCCTCGGTGGCGCTGTGGGTGAAGATCAGCCGGGAAGAATCCGCGATGCCGAAGAAATCCGCCACGGTTTCCCGTGCTTCGAACACCAGCCGGGTGGCTGCCAGTCCCCGGGCGTATCCTCCCCTGCCGGGGCCGACGCCGATCTCCCTCAGGGCAATTTCCACCTCCCGGTACACCGACTCCGGCTTCGGAAATGTGGTGGCGCTATTGTCGAGAAAGATCGACATCCTAAAAAGCTACCATGTTGCCACCGGATAGGCAACCGCTTTCATGGCCTGGTCTCCGGCCGTGACGGGAGAACGGGGCGGTAGAGGACTCTTCCCCGATCACCGGGGCGCGCCTCCACGTAGATGTGCCGGGCGATTTCGTCTTCCTTTGCATCGCCCCACCAGTTGCCGATCGCCAGAAAATCATCCGTCCCGCTGTTATACAGATCGTAGGAGCCATTGGCGAAGATGGCATTCCCCCAGGCGATGCCCCGCCCGTCATCTACCCAGATGCCATAGCGGCCGTTTTTCGTGATCTCGTTGCCGGTTATCTTCGTCCGCGATTTGCCGAGGTGGAGACCATACTCGCCATTGCCGGCAAAGGTGCTGGCAGTAACAGTCCCCTCCCCCGCTGAGAGGGAAAGACCGCTGCCGTTGGCGGAAAATCGGCATCCGGCGAGCAGTATCCGGCAATCGTCCGCCAGCAGAGCCTGGCCGACATTCCCCTCCAACAGGGCGTCGACCAGATGCAGGGAAGTCCGGAGGGCAACCACCCCCCGCTTGTTTCCGGAAAAGCTCGCCTCTTTGATATCCGCCTCGCTGTCGTCCAGTTCCGCGCCCACCAGACAGTCGCGCGCCCCGCCGCCAGCCATGGCAAAGAGGGAATCCTGGACCCGCAAGCCGGTTCCGCAGTTCCCGATGAATACACTCTGAACGTTGATGGTGGAAAAGAGGACGTCCAGGCCGGTCGTGGCACCCGTGATGCGGGCATAGCGAACGACGTTCTTCTTCTCGCTCCCCAGGACGATGATCCCCAGCCAGTCACCGGGCAGGGGCTCCTCATAGGCCGAAGAAAAGACGACCGGCTTCTGCTCGGTGCCGTTCGTCTGGATACGTCCCTGTACCACCAGTACGGGATTCGTCGCCCCTTTTCTTCCCCTGCGGAAGCGTACCACGGTTCCCGGTTCAATCGTCAGGGTTGCCGGAGAAGCGACCGTCACTCCCCCCTCGACAAGCACTTCGCCGCGCCAGGTGGTGTCTTCGCTGAGATAGGCATCCCGGTAGGAAAAATCCGGCGAACCGGCGGCAAGCGCCGTTTTCCTGGGGGAATCCGAGGGGGGAAAGGCCTGCTCTGGAGCATTCCTCTGCTCCTTTCCCAGTCCGAAGAATGCGACCGGCGATGCCGAAGGATCCGGCAGGTGTGAACCGGGCACCGCTACGGTCGTCCGGGGTGCTGGCGTAACCGGTTTCTCGTCCTTCGCGGCAGTTCCGCCCGCTACCATTTCCGGCAGCTCACCGGCACGACCTTCGCCGGGTTCCGGTTCCTGTCTGTCGAAGAGGGCTGTTGTAGCACAGGGCTCGGGAAACAGACCGCCCGCCATGGCAAAGCCGGCGCCACATCCCACCATGCAGGCAGCTGCAAGTACGGCGAGGCATCGGTCACTCCCGAAGAATGCCTTTTTTTTCAGCTTCCCTGACACCATCAGACGGCAGTATCTCCCCGGCAGTAGTGGACCGAACCCGGCCCCCCGGCGTTTCCTCATCCAGGCAGCGTATAGATTCACGGGAAAAATCCCGATCACATTACAAGCGCATGACACTACCATATTTCACTACGATTGTAAATCTCGATACGCCCCCTTTCGGGCAAACCTGCCTCCGCATCCGGTGCACCCGGGCGGTTTACATTTTAATAATTTAATCTCTTGACAGTTCATACATATTGTGGTTTTATTCCGCATGCGCCACAAAATATGGTGCATCTGCCATTCTCTGGACACGAGTGTGCTCCCGAGATATCTATCTGATAGGAGGGGAATTTGTATGGAACCTGCCAAAGGTAAAGGGGTAATTCCCGGCCTCACGAAAAACGCTCTGACCGTTCTGGAGAAACGCTACCTGAAGCGGGACACCGAAGGGAAAATCCTCGAATCGTCCGTTGACATGTTTCGCAGGGTTGCCGCCAGCATTGCCGCCGCCGACGCCAATTTCGACAAGAAGGCCGACACGAAGGCGCTTGCCGACACGTTTTACACCGTGATGACCAGCTTCGAGTTCCTCCCCAACTCCCCTACCCTGATGAACGCAGGACGGGAACTGGGACAGCTCTCCGCCTGTTTCGTCCTCCCCGTGGGTGATTCCATGGAAGAGATTTTCGACTCCGTCAAACATACCGCCCTCATTCACAAGTCGGGTGGCGGAACCGGTTTCTCCTTCTCGCGCCTGCGGCCAGCCAACGATGTGGTCCGGTCCACTTCCGGCATTTCCTCGGGACCGATCTCCTTCATGCGGGTCTTCGACACCGCCACCGAGACCATCAAGCAGGGGGGGACGCGGCGCGGTGCCAACATGGGGATCCTGCGGGTCGACCACCCCGACATCATGAATTTCATCATGTGCAAGGACGACCAGAAACACCTCAACAACTTCAACATTTCCGTCGGCCTCACCGAGGCTTTCATGGAAGCGGTGGAGAAGGACGCCGAGTACGACCTCTGCAATCCGCGCGACAGGTCGCCCGCGGGGACCCTCAACGCCCGCAAGGTCTTTTCCCGCATCGTCAAGCAGGCGTGGAAGAACGGCGAGCCGGGGATCATCTTCCTCGACCGCCTCAACAAGGACAATCCCACCCCGCGGATCGGCGAGATCGAATCCACCAATCCGTGCGGCGAGCAGCCGCTCCTCCCGTACGAATCGTGCAACCTGGGCTCCATCAACCTGGGGAAGATGGTGAAGAACGGCGAGGTCGACTGGAAACGGCTGAAGGAAGTGGTGCAGATCGCCGTCCACTTCCTCGACAACGTCATCGAGGTAAACAACTATCCCCTTCCCCAGATTGCCGATATGACCAAGGGGAACAGGAAGATCGGCCTCGGCGTCATGGGATGGGCCGACATGCTCATCATGCTCGGCATCCCCTACAACTCGCCGGATGCCGTCTCCCTCGGCGAGAAGGTGATGCGGTTCATCAACGACGAGGGGCATGCCGCGTCCCGGGAACTGGCAAAGGTCCGCGGCCCCTTCCCCAACTTCAAGGGGTCAGTCTACGACCGGCCGGGCCAGGGACCGATCCGCAACGCCACGGTCACCACCATCGCCCCCACCGGTACCATTTCCATCATCGCCGGCGCTTCCTCGGGCGTCGAGCCCTTGTTCGCCGTCTCCTTCGTCCGCCAGGTCCTCGACAAGAACATCCTGGTGGAAGTGAACCCTCTCTTCGAGGAGATCGCCAAGGAGCGGAAGTTCTATTCGGAAGAGCTCATGCAGCGGATCGCCGAGCACGGCACCGTCCACGACATCCCCGAGGTCCCCGACGACATGCGGCGGCTCTTCGTCACCGCCCACGACATCACCCCCGAAGTCCACATCGAGATGCAGGCGGCGTTCCAGAATCACACGGACAATGCGGTTTCCAAGACGGTCAACTTCCCCAACTCGGCTACCATCGAAGACGTGGAGAAGGTCTACCGGCTCGCCTACCAGACCGGGTGTAAGGGGGTGACCATCTACCGGGACGGCTCCCGCGATGAGCAGGTCCTCTCCACCGGCAAGAAGGAGGAGAAGGCCGCACCGGCGGTGGAGGAAAAACACGCGGTGAAACGGGAGCGCCCCAAGGCCCTCCACGGCTGGACCTACCAGATGCAGACCGGGTGCGGCCCCCTCTACATCACCATCAACGAGGACAAGGCGGGGCTCTTCGAGCTCTTCACCACCATGGGGAAAGCGGGCGGATGCGCCGCCTCCCAGTGCGAGGCGATCGGCCGGATGGTCTCCCTTGCATGGCGCAGCGGCGTGCAGGCGCGCCAGGTCATGAAGCAGCTTCTCGGTATCTCCTGCCACGCCCCAAGCGGCTTCGGCGACAACCGGGTCCTCTCCTGCGCCGACGCCGTGGCGAAGGCGATCCAGGCCCACATGGTGGCCAAGGGGTACGACGCGAACCTGGACGTCCAGGCCCCCGAGCGGGGCGCCTGCCCCGAGTGCGGCGGCATCGTCGAGCACGAGGGGGGATGCGCGGTGTGCCGGGTGTGCGGCTACAGCGAGTGCGCGTAGATTTGTGATGCAATGTAATGGAGAGGCCCGCGCAAGTGGGCCTTTTTTCTAGACGGATTCCGGAACGAGCCGCTCCCGACCGGTACATGCCGGGATAGGAGAATACCCATGGACCCGACGTTGCCCCACATCGACCCGAAACACACGATCGTCGTATCATCCCTGGTCCGCAACGCCAGCGACCAGGTACTTCTCATCCACCACCACCGGCGCGGCTGGGAAATTCCCCAGGGAAAGGTCGAGGAAGGTGAGAGCCTGACTGGGGCGCTCCACCGGGAGGTGTTGGAGGAGACCGGGATTCGGATCGAGGCAGGACCTTTAGCGGCGGTATGGTCGAAGCTCTCGTCCCCGGCAGCACTCATTCTCGGCTTCCTCGCCCGCTACAGGAGCGGCGAGCCGACCGCCAGCGACGAGAGTCCGGAAGTGGGCTGGTTTTCCGCCGACCAGGCGCTGGAGTTGATCACCCACCCGGTGAACCGTGACCGTCTCAGGACCCTCCTCGGTTTTTCCGGCACGATCCTGTACCGCGCATACACTCCCAGCCCCTACCAGGTGCGGGAGGAAGAGATCATCGCAGGGTAGGAAGTCGTGATCGACAGGAAATACCCGGAGGAAAAACATGGAGTACCAGGTGGGAAAACCGGGAAGGATCGTCATCGTCCGCTTCGGCGACGGCGACGACGTTCTGGGAGGGTTGGCGGAGATCGCCCGGCGGGAGAATATAAGGGCTGCCTCATTTAATCTCGTCGGGGGACTGAAACGGGGGCGCTATGTCGTGGGGCCGGAATCGGAAGAGATGCCGCCCCGGCCGGTCTGGCGGGAGCTGGCGGAAAGCCACGAGGCCGTGGGATTCGGCACCATCTTCTGGCAGGGAGACGAACCCAAGGTCCATTTCCACGGCGCCTACGGCAAGAAAGAGAGCGTAAAGGCCGGCTGCCTGCGCGAAGGGAGCGAGGCGTTCCTCGTGCTGGAGGCGGCGATCACCGAAATCCTCGAAGTTGCCGCCGTGCGGGAGCACGATCCGGCATCGGGTATGGTGCTGCTGCGGCTGACGTCGCCATAGTAAGCCCTCCGACAGGGTGCCGTCACTGGGCGGGAAAACTCCCTGCATGCCGGACATTCCCATCGCCGTCTCCCCGACGGAATTCCCCTGGCAGTCGGCCGTCGTCCCCTGCGATGATCTCCTTCAGTCTGTCGCCGATCATGGCTGCGGCCACTCTCGATCCCTCGATATCGAAGTGCAGTTTATCGTAGTAGTACCGCGAATCCCTGGGGAAGGCGGCGGCCAGGTCGATCAGCGGCACCGCATTCTCCCGGGAGATTTCGCGCAGGGTGTCGTTGTACAACTCAAGTACTTTCCATTCCATGAGCCCGGACGAGCCATCCTCCAGCACCATCGTTTCGAGATTAACCCCCGTGGATGCATCCACCCCCTTCCCCGCGAGAGTCGGCTGGGTAATGAAGACCGGCCGTATCCCGTTCTCCCGGCACATCCGGATGATCGACATCAGCCTCTGCCTGTATCCCGGAATATATGCCTTCCGATGGACATCGAGCTGGGCGTCGATGGCCCGCTGGTCGATGTTCACATGGGAAAGTGCCTGCAGATCCAGGGGGTGATGACCGATTTTCCGCCCCCCCCGCTTTGCCAGGTTGTTCCACGTTATCCGGGCAAATTCGAACAACTCGCTCTCATTCTTCACTTTTTTCAGGATCGACACCGACTCGCTGGAAGGGGCCATCTTGTCTTTGTCGGCCGCATTGTCCCCTTTCCTGCCGATTTCGTTCGCTCCCAGCAGAAACAGGGTGTAGGCGGGCCTGATGCGCGTGATGTGGTCATGCAGGAGAGGGATGATCCCGAATGTGGAGAAGCCGTCGAGCCCCGCATTATTGACCCACACTTTGTCGTAGGCCCCTTTCAGCCGCTCCCCGACGAGATAGGGCCAAGTCTTGTCGTCCGAGAGGTAGAAGCACTCCGTTGTGCTCCCTCCGGCCACAATGATCGACAGGTACTCACCGAAACGGGCGGGAATTTCCGGCCCCCGGAAGCCGAGGGAATTCTTGCTGTGGACGATGCGTTTTTCAATCTTGGGGATGTCGGTATTGGTGAAAACGTACGTCTGGTTGGCAGGGAGGAGAATCTTCCCGTTGCGGAGCCTCGAGCGATTCGGATTGTACAGGTGGAGCAGCCCTTCGAACAGGACGATGCACGTAACTGCCGCCAGCAGGAACCAGAGAACGGATATGACGCGACGAGCAATCATGGTTTCAAAACGCCTGGTACAGAAAGAGAGAGTTCGAAAAGAGTTTGCCGTACAAGAGTATTCCGAGGACGATGAACCAGTAGAAGACATAGCGGGCGTATGCCGGGTACGCAGGGAGTCTTTCCCCGAGGCCTCCCCTTTCGTAGAGCGTCAGGACTCCTGCGCTCAGTAGCAGGACGACAAGCTCATCCCTGCCGCTCAGCAGCAGGAGCCTCCTCAACGTATCGGCCGAAGAGCCGCGCACGAGGTGCGCCACGAGGGTACAGGCGGTATCGAGGGATTTTGCCCGGAAAAACACCCAGGCAAAGCTCACCAGATTGAAGGTGACGAACACCTGCCACCACCTGAGCAGCCGGCTTTTCTCGATCCCGAGCCATTTGTGCGCCTTCTTCTGGTACGGGCGGTAGTAGGTCGATGCCGCCAGATAGATGCCGTGCAGCAATCCCCAGATGACAAACCCCCACGTTGCGCCGTGCCAGATGCCGGAGACCAGGAAGGTGACGACAAGGGCCGCGGCGGTGCCTGCCTGCCCCCGGTTGCGCCATGCCATCTGCAGCGGCTTGAAGATGTAGTCGAGAATCCAGCGGGAGAACGAGATGTGCCACCGCCGCCAGAAGTCGGCAATAGAGGTCGCTCCATAGGGGCGATTGAAGTTTTCCGTCAGGTTGATGCCGAACAGCCTACCGGTTCCCCTCGCCATGTCGGTGTACCCCGAAAAATCGAAGTAGATCTGCAGCGCATAGGCGTAGGTCCCGATCATAACTGCCAGGCCGGTGTAATCGTGGGCGTTGTTGTAGACCTGGTCCGCATAGGGCGCCAGCCTGTCTGCCACCATCACCTTCTTGAAGAGCCCCCGGGCAAACAGCAGCAGACCGGCGCGCATGGCGGCAGAGTCGAACCGGAAGGGTTCCCTCAACTGCGGGAGGAGATCCCCTGCCCGCTCGATGGGCCCCTGGAGCAGTTTCGGAAAGAACGCCAGGTAGAGGGCGAAACGACCGAAGTGCCGTTCCGGTTCTTCGATTTCCAGATAGATGTCCGCCAGGTAGGAGATGGCCTGAAAGGTGAAATAGGATACGCCGACGCTGACGATGGTGAAAGAGAGGGCACTGCCGAGGCCGAGGAAGCCGGTGGCCTGTGCCTCGAGAAAAGGGAGATACTTGAGCAGTGCCAGGATTGCCACGCAGGCGATGGTCCCGCTCCAGAACCACCGCCTGCGGTCCGCCTCATCGGTCTGTGAGGCGATGCGCAGTCCGCAGGCGTAACTCAGCGCGGTGACGGCCAGGAGAACCGCCGGAAGATACGGGGCCTTGAGGGATGCGTAGAACCCGTAGCTGGCCAGGAGGAGGACCAGCCAGCGCCACCGGTCGGGGACGAGGAGGTGGACCAGGTACACGGCCGGAAGAAAGAGGAAATAGGATACCGAATTGAAGGTCATGCGCTACGCTGAGATTTTTCGCTCGATGTCGGCGATCAGGTCGCCGACGTTGCGCTGCCTGAGCAATTCTTTCTGGGTAAAGCGGATAGTGAATTTCGCTTCGACGGTCGTTATCAGGTTCACGTGGGAAAGGGAGTCCCAGCCGTCGACATCGTTGGCCGTCGTGTCCGGGGTTATCTGCAGCGAGTCGTCATCAAACACCAGGCGGAATATCTGAGTGAGGGTATTCATCGTGGCCATGCTCATATCTCCAGGGTTGAGGTATCGCCGGCGTCGGTGCCCAGGTAGCGGGCCTTGAGCACCCGGCGCATGATCTTGCCGCTCTTGTTCTTGGGAATGCCATCGCAGAAGATGATCTCCTGCGGGGTGGCGATGCTCGATGCCCGGTTGGCGACATGGAGCCGGATTTTTATTTCCAACTCCTTGTCCGGTTGATAGCGCCCGTGCAGATGGACAAACGCCACCACCTTTTCGAACAGCAGATCGTCCGGCACGCCGATGACCCCGGACTCCGCCACTTCCGCCACTTCCAGCAGGGCGCTCTCGACTTCGAAGGGGCTGATGAGGTGGCCGGCGGTATTGATGACATCGTCGCTGCGCCCCATGAACCAGAAGTAGCCGTCAGAGTCCCTGCGGGCCGTGTCGCCGGTGTAGTACCAGTCAATCCTGAATTTCGAGCGGTAGGCCGATTCGTTCCCCAGGTAGGTGACGAACATGGACGGCCAGCCGGCCTTGAGACAGAGGCTCCCCTGTTCCCCATCGGAGAGACGGTTGCCGGCATCGTCCAGGACGGCCGCCTCGATACCGTCACAGGGTTTGCCCATGGAACCCGGCCGGATATCGAGGCCGGGACGATTGGATATCATGATGGCGCCGGTTTCGGTCTGAAACCAGGTATCGTAAATGTCATGCTTCAATACGCGGCGCGACCAGCTGATGACCTCGGGGTTGAGCGGCTCGCCGACGCTGAAGACGGCGCGGAGCTTCGCAAGGTCGGCGGACCGGAAGATCCCCTCGTCATCCCGCATGAGCATGCGCAGGGCCGTGGGCGCGGAATACCAGACGGTTACCCGCTCCTTCGCCAGCAGATCCATCCAGGCCTGCGCATCGTAGCCGCCGCCGTACTGAACCTGGGTTACCCCCAGGCTCCAGGGGCCGATGATGCCGTAGGATGTGCCGGTTACCCACCCCTGGTCGGCGGTGCACCAGTAGACGTCATCCGCCGTCAGGCCGAGCACATCCCGCGCCGTGGCCATCTGGCCGGCAAGGCTGCCGTGGCGGTGGAGAACACCCTTGGGCTTGCCGGTGGAACCGGACGTGTAGTGAAGCACTGAAGGGGTGTCCGGTGATGTGGGATGGACGGCGTAGTCGGTTGGCATGCCGGCCATGGCCCGGGCATAGCCGATGATGCCCGCCGACGCGTCGTCGTCGCCGTCCACCAGGATGACGTGTTTCAAGGAGGGAAGCTTTTCCCGGATACGGGCGATTTTCCGGTAGAGGCTTTTCCTGGTGATGATGCCGACCGCCCCGGAATCTCCGAGGCGGTCCAGAAGCGCGTCTTCCCCGAAGTTGGAAAAGAGGGTGCCGCAGATTGCTCGGGTTTTGAGGATGCCGAGGAAAACAAAGAACTGCTCCGGCATTTTGGGGAGAAAGGTGAAGAAAATGTCTCCGCTGCCGATGCCGAGGGTCGCGAGGAGATTCGCGAAGCGGTTGCTTTCCGCTTCCAGATCGTTGAAGGTATATTCCCGGCGGTTGCCGTGGGCATCGATCCAGCGCATGGCAGTCTTGTGCGCCAGCCCCTGCCGACACTGCTCCGACGTACACGCGGACGCTATGTTCACGAATTCACGACCCATACTGTAATCTTCTTATCAAGAATGTCCCGGGGAAGTCAATACGAATTCAAAGCGGATTGCCGTCCCCCCCGAAGCTGTTTCGGCACATTGCGGAGATCGCGTACGAGAGGCGGCCGGAAAGCTTCACGGTGAAGGAGGGCGGCACGGGGTCTCGAACCGGTATGGGGATGGTTTTCGTCTTACTGAAGCAACGATCAAAAAAGGCCCCGGATTCCTCCGGGGCCTTTCCTCATTGCGTCGAAAGCCGTTCTTACCCCTTCACGACATTGGCGGCCTGCAGGCCTTTGGGACCGTTCACCACGTCAAACGTTACAGCCTCACCCTCGGCAAGAGACTTAAAGCCGTTGCCGGTGATGGCCGAAAAGTGGACAAAGACATCCGTGCCATTGTCCTGCTCGATGAAACCAAAACCCTTGCTGTCATTAAACCACTTCACGATTCCTTTTGCCATTTCCTTGCTCTCTCCTGACTTGTTATATTTTCCGGCCGCTCTCCCGGTCCCGGATGCTTCCCATGAGGAAATCTCCACATCAATCAACCTGTACCATTTCCATCGGCCCTTCACGATCTGCGAGCCTTGTTCCCCTTCCCTGCGGTCGCATCGCTTCTGCGGCACAGGCCGTGACAACCGCATGCACTGCAGGTATACGACAAAGCCCGACGACTCTCAAAGTCGGCGGGCCCATGGAACTTCAAAAGCTGATGCACTATAGCACAATAAAATTATTTTGCCTGCAAAAAAAGAGCGACGTCCTCTATTCTCCAGGTAATTCTCCAGGTGATATGATGCCGGGACGATACGTGGACAACAAAACCGGAAATTCAACGTGCAACGTGCGTGTGTTCGTTAAGCCGATGCCTCAAGCTTGGTAATAGTCTGATATTGCTATTGAAGAGAGTGTGTGCCAGAATGGAACAGCAATTGGTTTACTGATGTTGAGGGGCTATTTTGAGGAGCTTGACGACTGTTGCAAAATGAGTCACCAGCCAGAAAACCTACTTGACATAGGTTACAACTAACCACCAAATCGCATCTCCTAATGGTGTGGATGTAGAGTCATTGATGTGCTTATAGGCATCGCTGCATGCGATGCGACTCTCACAACGCCCCAAGGGGCGGAGAATTCAACCCTGAGAGATTAAAACTCTAATAATAAATCATTCACATATGGAATAAATTAAACGGACTTTCAAACACACCGACATTATAAGGTAACATTACTCCACTATAACCAATATACATCATAATGATCATAATGATTATTGATGCATATTTATTATGTATTGTTGATATTAGATACTCTATCCCTTTAATATATATGATTAAAAATGGCACAAGTGAACCTATAACCAGCCTTCCTGACGTTATATAAGGATAATCTTTTGACGGGTAATAGCAGTTACCAAAATCAAAACTCAACGACAATAATGCCATATACATTGCAAATAACAATGGAATACAAATAATTATGTAATAAAATACACGTTTAACACTTGATGTATAAACATCTTTACTGAACACATAGTAAACACAAGAAAAATAAAATATGATTGAGGAAAACACATAAAATATGACTAAACTGGCAGACCTGATTTTGTCTGCATGCCATACAATTTCACCTTGCCAAAATGATATTATAAGATTTGATAAAAAATAAATTGACCCAAATGGAGTAAATATCGGATGATTAAAAAAATCTTGAAACTGCTTTCTATGCCATCCTAACAAATTGATTTTATAAGTTGTACCAGTAAAATCACCGAATTTATAATAATTAAAGGCACTCCAAATCATTATAGGAATTGCAAATGATAATAACAGTGCACATAAATTCGGTATTTTCCGCATAATCTGTTTTGAGGAATTATATTTCATCAGTAATAGCAAAATAATTGAAAAATAAATAATAATAACCGGCAAGTTGGTCAATTTGACAAGTACTGTGGCAGCTACCATACTCCCTGCAGCAATATGTAACCAAAATCCGCAGTCTGTTTTATATATTTTCAATAATAAAAATAGTGAGATTAAAAAAAATAATGGTGACATTACATCGTTATTTATCGAATAAAATACATCCTGAGGTAAAAAGGCCAAAATTAAAATAACTCCCAAACGCAATACTGTGTCATCTGGATCGATGAACTTACAGAAAAAATATGACACTGCGATTAGCAAAGCGTAGATAGGCAAATTTAAAAATCTTATCCAATAGAGAAGGTAGCCTCCTTGTATGCCTAAATATTTACCTAAGTTGTACCAAATTCCCGCTGTTGCATAATATATTGGAGGAGAAGTTTCTTCTGTGTTATCGCTATGTGCTAATGCTTGAATATGGGCTGATTCCAATTCTGGAGATATTTTGAATCCTGGTGGTAATTGTGTTTTGTCCAGATATTCTGTTGATCCATAATGTCCAATATATTTGAGTGATTCATTATAGAATTTGTTATGATTATTATCTGGTAAGTATCCATGCGCATATTTAACAACCAGATCGTAATGACTATCTTCATCTACGTTGTTAAAAAAAGGGAATGCCGAACCGAATACAAATAACCTCATTAATGATAAAATACACAATGCAACAAGTATTTTTATTTCATTATTTTGAATAAATATATAACTCTTTGACATAGATGATCACCTTATTCAAAGTTAGGAGTAGTATTAATTCTTCCGCTGGTAAACTATTACTGATGACACTGATTCCGGGATGCGCCCCGCGACCTGACTATCCCACAAATATTCGGTTTTGGTGATAGAAGGGATATCGATTATCCCCACCGGTGTATAGTTTGCCGGAAGAAACTCGGCCATCCAGTGAAAAATCAAGTCCGGGGAGTCCTGGGTTTGCAGCCAGGAGGCGGGCGTATTCACTACGACAATATATTTGGATCGCGCTTTGTCAATTTGCCGGATCATTTCTGCCTGCATAGATTCGGCATACGGCTGTTGCTCCATCAGGCCGTACATATAGATATACGAGGTGCCAGCCGGCCTCCCGGTGTAGAAATAGATCTGTGGTTCGGAACCGATTATCGTTATGGTGTCGGTAGCCGAGGTGTGTTCCCGAAGGTAACGAGCGATCTGTAACGACTCCGGGAAGGGGTTAACCCCGTTGATCGTCCGGCTCACCTGAAAGGGAGATTCGGAAAAAAGATACCCTCTTTCCTGGTAGCAACCGTAACCGGCCGACGCAATAAAGATACAGAGTGGAATAAAGCGAAACGGGTTTGCCCAACCTGTAGCGGAGACGATACGCTCCGTGGTGGCAACCGCAAAGCCTGTCAGCAGGGCAACGGCCGGAAGAAAGGTGATGAAGTAATGATAACGGAAATAGAAGCCGGGGCAGACCGTAAGAAAGGAAAAAACGGTCAGGCCGCAGAGAAAAGCCCGGTCGGTGCGCCTGCCGGAAGATGAGAAGAGGAGGCCGCCTCCGAGCGCGCCCAGGAGCCATAGTGGTAGTTGCGGCCCCAGCACGACGTGGCCTATCGAGTCGTTGAAAACGGGCAAACCTTCAAACAGAGTCAGCTTCGATGCGTATTTGCTGGAATAACTGGCCGTCCAGAACCAGAAGGTGCCGAAATTCCCCGTAACTGCCATCCAGCATGCGGTCAGGGCGTAGGGGAGGCAGATGCCGGTCAGGAACAGGGTGTAGGCCGTAAACTGGGAACGTGGCGGTGGGGCATCAGATCTTGCGGCATCTCGAATCAGGTAGAGCAGGGCAAAAATAGTCAGAATTGCCGCGTGCTGCTTCATGATAATCGCAAGCCCCAGGAACGTCCCGCTCAGGAAAAGAATCGCTGTTTTTCTGTTTTCCAACCAGCGCAGCAACGCCAGGAACGCCAACAGGGAAAACAGCACGACTAAATGGGTCGCATGGGCAAAAACACCAAGCACCGTAGAGCTTAGAGAGAGAATGACGAAGGTGGCGCAGGACACAGGCGCGGCATCCCTGCCAAGCAAGCGGCGCGCCAGAAGATATACCAGCAGCGCATTGGCGATATTGATGGCGAGGAGCCCCAAGTGAATACCGCGCACCGTCTCTCCGAAGATCTGCATGATGAGCGCATAGACAATGCCGACGCCGGGAAGTTTCATGGAGTAGACCAGCTGAAAGGGGGAAAATCCCTTGAGCAGGAGTTGCCCTAGGTAGGCATATTCTCCCTCATCACGCTCCAGCGGTACGTCGAGAAGCCTGATACGTACATAGGTCGCACCGGCCAGCACCAGGGCGAGGAAGATCAGGCGGAAAGCGGAAAGAAAGCGATCCGAAGCAACAATCTGCGGTTTTTCAGAGCCGGATGGAGGATTCAAAGCGTTGCCTCTCTCGTCAGTACACCCATGACCTGATATACCATGCAATGTGCAAGACGTGTAATGTAGCAAGCGAGCCGTGTGTGATCAGAACCACGCAAAAGAAGTGTTTTGCAGGCTGGCTGTTCTCGAAACGCTACGCGCACAGAGATCCCAGAAAATAGGATGCTTTCAAGGATCTGATTACGGGTACTTCTGGGCCAGCAAAACCATAATTGCCGTGTTTCCCGCCAAAAGCAGGAACAGTGAGAAATAGGCATCAAAAGGCTCGCCGCCTTGGCCGCGTAACCTGCGGACAAAGGGGGTGGAATGGCAGGTAACACCGAGTCTCCAGTGCGCCATGACCAATACTGAGCCCACCATCCTTTATCCCAATTCAGTGTAATCCAGAAATTTCGGCTCGGTGTCGAACCAGGCGTTGGAATACTCAGGATCCAGATGAATGTAACTGTCCGGGGACCTGTACCTGTTTAGCGATAAACTGCATGGGGTAAAACTGTATGAATGAGGTTAGCACAGTTGGTACTGATGTGGCAAATAATGTCCGTAAGTTCATTCAATCATGGTTTTTCGTAGGATCCGGATCATCAATACCCGTCATGATGATCCGGATCCTTGATATTTTTACACACTGTTTACTATTGCACGGAGAAGCTCCATTTGGTTTGAGTGGCAAGCGGAACCCCCGCCACACTACGAGGTCCTGCAACCGTGACATTGTAGGTGCCGCCAGTCAAGGGGGTGGTTGGCATAAAGGTAGTAGTCAAATTGTCGGGACTGTAGGTTACCGTGCCGCCTACCGCATTATCATAGACACTGTATGCAGATGGTATCGTAGTCGCGCTGCTGGACCCCCAAGCGACTATGGTACCATCGCTCTTCAGCGCCAGGGTGTAAGTATCGCCGGCAGCGATGGCGATTACTCCGGTGAGTCCGGCCGGTATCGCAGTCTGGCCGTAAGTGTTGTCCCCCCAGGCAACCACGGTACCATCGCTCTTCAGCGCTACGGTGTGACCTGCTATAATTTGGTTTCCCGAATCATCTTCATAATAATACCCTCCCGCAGCGATGGCGGTCGCCCCGGTAAGTCCGCCAGGAACTGTTGTCTCGCCGGAAGAGTTATCCCCCCAGGCAACCACCGTGCCGTCGCTCTTCAGCGCCACAGTGTGATATGGGCCGGCTGCAATGGCGGTCACCCCGGTAAGCCCGCCAGGTACCGCGGCTTGGCCGGAAGCATTCTGTCCCCATGCGACTACAGTGCCGTCGTTCTTCAACGCTACGGAGTGACCCCCTTCATTTAAATCAGCATCAATTTCACTATCTCCATAATAATACCCTCCCGCAGCGATGGCAATTACCCCGGTGAGCCCGCTAGGCACCGTAGTCTCGCCGGCGTTGTTATCTCCCCATGCGACCACCGTGCCGTTGCTCAACAACGCCAGGGCGTGAACATCGCCGGCGGCAATGGCGGTCACCCCGATAAGCCCGCTAGGTACCGTAACCGAGCCGCCGTCTGGATAACTTCCCAATGCGACCACCGTGCCGTCGCTCTTCAGCGCTAGGGTGTAATTGATACCTGCTGCGATAGAGGTCACCCCGGTAAGCCCGTTAGGAACCGTGGGCTCGCCGTCTCCCCATGCGGCTACTGTGCCGTCATTCTTCAGCGCCACGGCGTAGTCAGAGCTGGCGGCGATGGCGGCCACTCCGGTGAGTCCGGCCGGAACCGTAGTGTTTCCCCATGCGACCACCGTGCCGTCGCTCTTCAGCGCCACGGTGTAACTTTCGCCGGCAGTGATAGCGGTCACACCGGCAAGACCGGCCGGGACCGTAGTCTGGCCAGAGCCGTTGTTTCCCCATGCAACCACCGTGCTGTTGTTCTTCAACGCCACGGTGAAGTCATAGCCAGCGGCAATGGCGGTCACTCCGGTAAGTCCGGCCGGGACCGTAGTCTGGCCAGAGCCGTTGTATCCCCACGCAACCACCGTGCCGTCATTCTTCAGCGCCACCGCGAAGTCAATGCCTGCGGAGATGGCGGTTACCCCGGTAAGTCCGGCCGGAACAGTAGCCTGTCCGTAAGCGTTGTATCCCCACGCAACCACCGTGCCGTTGTTCTTCAGCGCTAAGGTAAAGTTGCCGCCGGCAGCGATGGCGATCACTCCGGTAAGCCCGGCCGGAACTGTAGTTGCGCCGAAATAGCTGTTACCCCAGGCAACCACCGTGCCGTTGCTCTTCAGCGCCACGGCGTGACTATAACCGGCGGCGATGGCGATAACGCCGGTAAGCCCGACCGGAATCGAAGTCTCGCCGGTATTGTTGTCTCCCCAGGCGGCCACCGTGCCGTCGCTCTTCAGCGCCACGGTGAAATTAGAGCCGGCGGCGATGGCGGTAACCCCGGTAAGCCCGCTAGGTACCATAGTTTGGCCGACGCTATTGTCTCCCCATGCGACCACCGTGCCGTCGTTCTTCAGCGCCGCTGTGAAGGCGCTTCCCGCAGAAACTTGTTTTATCCCCACAAACCTGGATACGACAAAGCTTCCAGTCGTCATCGTCTCAGGATTCATGTCTTTGCTGAATGTTGCGGTGACCGTCGAGGTGGGATCAATAGACGTAGCCCCATTGGAAGGGGTAAAGTATGTGATCATAGGCATTGCCGAACTGGCCGTTGACAGCATGAATGTCGCATGGACAATGTGATTGGCCGTGACATTGGTGATCGTATAGGTAAAGGTCCCTGACGGGCCTGCAGCCGGGGTGACCGTAACTGAGTTGTCCCTCAGGTTGGTGAGGGTGTATCCACTGCTGGGTGTTATGGTGAAGGTTATGCTGCCACCCGAAATCACCGATGTCGTACCGCTTGGAGTGATGGTTCCGGCAGCAGGGTTGCTGACTGAACTGATTATTGTGTAGAAGGCAGAACAGGCACTGGTGGTGAACGTCTGGTCATTGCCCGTGGCCGTGCCGGCGCTGTTTGTGGCAGAGACAAGATAGTGGTAGACACTATTGCAGGCTAGACCGGTCAGGTTGGCAGCAACTTCCGTGCTGCCCGCTCCGGCGGCAACCGTCCCTGCTGGGAGCGTGGTGCCGTAGGCCGTGGTCGTACCATACTCGAACATTACCGAGGTCACAGCGCCATTGTCATTGACCGTGCCAAGCAATGTCGCTCCGTTTTGTGCTATGTTCGAGGCGGAACCGGTAGCGACAGTTGGTTTACTGTTAGGAGGACTCGTCGGTATGACAGGGGTGGATGGCGTCGAGGAAGAACCTGTGCCAATAACGTTGGTGGCAGAGACCGTGAAGGTATAGGCAGTGCCGTTAGTGAGTCCGGTGACGGTGATCGGGCTGGCCGAGCCGGTGGCAGTGATGTTGCCGGGACTGGAGATCACGGTGTATCCGGTTATGGCGCTGCCGCCGTTGGAGGCAGGAGCGGTGAAACTTACCGTGGCCTGTCCATTACCGGCGACTGCAGCCACCCCAGTCGGAGCGCCTGGAACACCGGGTGAAGCCAGATTGACCGTCAGGGTAAAACTCTGGACCGCGTTCAACCCGATGTTGTTATTGGCGATGATCGTCAAATTGTAAATGCCGGCTGTGCCCGCTGCGGGATTGCCGCTAAGTGTCCCGGTTACATCGCTGAAGGTAACCCCGGCAGGCAGGGAACCGGTGTGGCTCAGCACCGGTGGGGGATAGCCCGTCGCTGCCACGGTGAAGCTGCCGGGCGTCCCTATTGAAAATGACGTGGTGGGTGCGCTGGTGATTGCCGGAGCCTGATTCACCGTCAGGGTGAATGTCTGGACCGCACTTGGTGTTACTCCATTGTTGGCGGTGATGTTCAACAGGTACGTTCCCCCGGTGCCGGCCGCCGGCGTGCCTGCCAGCGCCCCAGTTGCATCATTGAAGCTGACCCCGGCAGGCAAGGAGCCGGTGTGGGTCAGCGTCGGCACGGGGTAACCGGTCGTTGTCACGATGAAACTGCCCGGCGTTCCCACTGAAAATGATGTATTGTTTGCGCTGGTGATGGAAGGCACCTGATTGGGTATTTGATAATTGATGACTGTTCCGATGCTGTTCCTGCTGCCGTAAACGTCTATAGCGGTGACGGTGATCGTATTCACCCCGGCGGTCAGGCCGGTGACGGGACAACTCCAACTGGTGGCGGTCGGATAGGTTACCGGGCCGACCGTAGCGGAGGTGTTGACCGACACGGCTATTGTCGATCCCGAAGCCATTGTGCCGCCCAGTAGCTGGCTTGCCGATGTCGTCGGGCTCGCCACCTGGTTCAGGAATAAGGCAGGCGGCGTCGTATCGACAACGATGGTCATAACCGACGTTTTCGTACAGCCCCCGCGATCGGTTACCGAGATCTGCACAACGTGCGTTCCGTCGGAAAGAGGACCGAGAGTATCCCCGGATACCTTTGACACGATGTTCCCGTCAACCTTTACCACGACGGTGCAATCCGCTGGGGCGTCATACTTGAGAACGAGATTATCGTTACTGTTGGCAACACCTGATGCCGGCGAGTAGAGAACGGAAGACAAGGCAGAATTTGCAAGGGTTATTGGATAACTGAAGGCGCTCGACCAGTTGCCCGCATTGTCCTTGAACTTGACATACACAGTCTTGTCGCCGATACCTTCGCTGAGGGTCCACCTCTTCAAGGTTGTATACGGCTCGGGATCGGACCAGTCCACGTTGTTGTTGCTGAACTGCATGACCGATACTCCGTTGAGATCAAACGCGTTCATCTTCAGGAAGATCGTCTGGGAGTCGGTGTAATTGATGCCGTTGTTGATATAGATGCCAACACCGTGCATGCCAATCTGAACCGGAGAGTACTGGTCATCGGTGGTGCCGTTCGCGAGTTGCCCACTGCCGTTGGCGCCCCAACTCCACATTGTTCCGTCGGTTTTCACGGCAGCAGCGAAAGAGGCCCCGCTGGTCAGGGCTGACCAGATGGTGTCGGTGCCGACCTGCGTGGGGGTCATCTGCTGATTTGCGGTACCGTTTCCAAGTTGACCATTACCGTTATCGCCCCATGCCCAGAGGGTCCCGTCAGATTTTAGTGCTATGCTGTAGGCCCCTCCAGCGGCGATGGCGGCCCAATCATAGTCCGTTCCGACCATCACTGGCAAAGGATTGAAGTCGGTTGTACCGTCCCCGATCTGACCGCTGGCGTTATCGCCCCATGCCCAGAGAGAGCCATCTTGTTTTAATGCCAAGGCATGGGAAATGCCTGCTGCAATCTTCAGCCAGTCGTTATCGCTGCCGACCAGCGTGGGAGACGTATTTGGCCCCCCCCACGCCCAAAGCGTCCCGTCGTTCTTTAAGGCTACCGTCTGCGAACCGTTGGCGGCAACTGTGTTCCAATCGGCATCCGTCCCGATTTGCGTGGGGAGGTTTCGAGCCACCGTCGTTCCATCCCCCAACTGGCCATTGCTGTTATCACCCCAGGCCCAGCATGTCCCGTCTTTTTTTATCGCCAGGGTAAACCCGTTTCCTGCCGCAATAGACAGCCAGTCAGTGTCTGTCCCCACTTTGATGGGACGAGGTTTTGAATTGGCAGTGCCGTCGCCCAGTTGGCCGCTATCGTTGTTGCCCCATGCCCACAGTGTGCCGTCAGATTTCAAGGCCAGCGTGTGGTTTTTCCCTGCAGCTGCTGCGACCCAATCCATATCTTCACCTATCTGGACAGGAGCCGTCTTCATGTCGGTCGTGCCATCACCTATCTGCCCCTGGTCGTTTTTGCCCCATGCCCAGATGGTGCCGTCGATTTTCACTTCGACGATATGCTCTGTCCCGGCCGCAAGGGCAGTGACCGAGGCAATAGTTAGCGGCTTCAGGAGGGCAGGAGGAATCGTATCGACCATAAAGGCTACATTCGCAAAACCCATAAGGCCTGAATCATTGACTGCTTTTACCTGGACGATATGTTTGCCTTCGGACAGCGGATCAAGTGGTGCGCCAGAAACCGTGCCAGCCTCCAAACCATCGACCATGACGGTTGGCGTTCCGCTGCTGACGCTGTAGAGAAGCAACGGTGAAGCATTATTGGTCAACCCCGTTACCGGAGACGAAATGGTTACTTGCGGCGGCCCCAGAACCGTGAAGACTACCTCAGCGGAGGCCGCCTGTCCAGAACCATTGGATGTCTGGACCCGTACCGTATGCGAACCATCTGACAGGGATGGCAGGTTCTGGCCTGAAATAGTGGCAACGGCTACTCCATCCACCGTGACCACCGGCGTCCCGGTCGATACGCTGTAGACAAGCAGCGGCCTCCTGTTCGTCAGATTCCCCGCCGTTGGTGAAATGATTTTCACCACCGGTTGAGTGCCGTCAATGGTAAAGGCGGACTCGGCAAATCCTGTGTTGCCGGCAGCATCGCGTGCTTCGACACGTAGCACATGGTTGCCTGCCGGGAGGGAATCCAGGACGTCGCCTGATGTTTTCAGGACTGACTTGCCGTCCACTGTCACCGTTACGGCGCCATCGGTTACTGAATATAGCAGGGTGGCCGGATCGTATACATGCCCCAGAGGCGAAGTTATCTGCACTGCGGGAGGAGTGGTATCGATGACGAGTACAATCGTGCTCGTTGCCTGATTGCCGACGGCGTCGGTTGCGGTTAGGGTAATGTTGTTTGCCCCTTCCACAAGACTGCTGAGGGTGCAGCTCCATGTGGTAGATGTCGGGAATGTTATCGGACCTACTGTTGCTGAAGTATCGACGGCGACTGTCAGCGTCGAGCCACTCATGGTGCCGGAGATGGTCTGGGAAGTGACGTTGCTGGGAGATGTGACGGGAGTGACCGTTACGGAAGGATGGGCATTATCTGTTGCCAAAAAGGATCTTCCGCCCAAGGTGAAGGCGTTGCCAAAGACGTTCGAGATATTGATGAAGCTGCTGCCGTCTCCCTTTGAGATGCCGGAGCCGAAGTCTTTGCCGGCAGCAGTACTGAAGGATTTATAGTCGAACCTGACAGCGCCGTTGTTGAAAATGACGACTTCCAGGTCGTTGGGTATATTTTCCCCTTCTTCGGTGTACGTCTCTGTCTGCCATTCGATAACGACACGCTCGGGGTTGGTCTTGTGTTGGATGAAGACGCCACCGTAGAAATACGAGGAGAGGTCAGTGTTCCAGGAGGCGATGACCGGGCCGTGGCCGGTGGAGGCAAGATTGAACTCCTTGGCGGGGTTAGTTGAATTAAACCAGATGTTGCCGTTAGTGTCGGCCGTGATTTGGTTGTAGGATTGACCGTAGAAGCTGAAACTCCACGGTAGAGTGTAGGTCACTGCCGCTTCGTCACCGTAGGTGTAATTGTAGTCGGCGGAAGGTAGCTTCGTGCGGTTGGTGTCTGTACCATCCCAAGTAGCAGTGACTTCCGCAAGGTTGTAGAGTCCGTCGGTCACAGCATGAGCTTCATTCCAAGGGGTTACCAGTATTACTAGCAAAAGAAAAATCATCACCGCCATTATGGTCTTTTTCATAAATCCACTCCTGAAGTCATTGCAGATAATCACAACTAAATTTACCGACGAGCTAACATCAGCAGACAATCCAGTTAGGCCACTGAATTTTGCAGAGTTATTGTCCATGTTTCTGCAAACATTTACATCCCCTCCATCGGGTCATAGTACCGAGCGCAGTAGTAAACCCCTATCTTTTGATACGTGACTCCCATCCACAATTGGTACACATCCAGCCCGGATGCCGCTTGAAAGTTGTTTCAAGACCATAACTACGCACAGGACCTCTTGCAAAAAGGTCTAATATAAAGAAGAAGGCGCATTCAAGAACAAAACCGATTCCGCTTTCTGGCTTTAGTTCCATAAAATTATTATGCCCACATTCTGGACATTTTTCAGGAGGTTTACTCTGTTTTACTATTGGTAGCGTCATAGATATTACTTGTGATTTAACCCCCAGCAAGTCAATAGCAACCAAATAGTATTGTTCATAGAATGTGTTGCAATACTTGAAAGTATATTTTACGTTTTCTCATACACATATGCATCAATCCTGGGATAAATAAATACAAAAAATGTATTTTAAAATCATGCAATAACATATAAAGAAACGATGAAACAATTGCTCCAACCAATGGATTGTATCTATTTTTTAAAATATTATATACATATCCTCTGTAGTAAATTTCTTCCAAAACTGGCCCAACTATGCAAAGCAGAACCACCATATATATTACAACTATGAATCTGTATTTTTAATTTAATACTAAACTGATTTTAAAAATAATTTATAATTATAACATAGATAATTATTATAAAAATAACTACTAATGTTAGTATGAGGTCATTTTTAAATGACCGTGATTCTTTATTATCAGCAAACCATATTCTTACTGTCGAAGTTATAACTATAATTACAATAACCACTGCCCATATCGTCATTTCACGTAACTTTTCCATACACTACCTCATACTTAGATTTGCACTTAGACTTACCGAACGCAGCATATAATAAATTCAAATTTTCTAATATGCATCATTCGGAAATGGGTCTAAAAAGTTGGTTATAATTCCAAGAACCTTTCCGCTACAACGCAATAACGTATTTTTAGATTTTTCAAGTATGTTAAAAATTGCAGCCGTGCCGACTGTTGATGCAGGGTCGGGAAGATAATCTGGGTTAGTAGGACCTACGGGATGAGTTATATAATACGATTTGTCCCCAGGAGTTGGATTTGTTGAATCCCAGGCAGGGTCTGTTTGCACCGGCTGGCGTTCCAGCCCTAGTGGGTCACGAAAACTAACCGGATTATTTTGGACATACCCGTAAAGATTTACATCCCCGCCAGCAGAGGAAATGGGGTCTTTAGAGATGAACCTCCCCTCCATCGGGTCATAGTATCTTGCCCGGTAATAATAGAGCCCAGTCTCCTTATCCCACTCTCTGCCGGTAAATGTGTGGGCTGTCTGACTCATGACATAATCGGTGTACCGGACATTACAAGGTCTTATTTAGTAAGATTGCGAAAAAAATTGATGCGATCATAAATACCACTCCAATCAAAATATGGTAATACTTTGTAGCATTGCCCCCTAATTTCCTTAAAAAGTAATATGGTATAAAAAAAACAATTTGTTGAGGTGGTTCCACCAAAAATTTAACACCCACAAGAGAGCCTATTACCATGTATGCACCAATACAAAAGAAAGGCAGTGATATCATCACACAAAACAACATTCCCCCCTCCCAATATTAATCAGAGTTATCCGAAGGTTTCTTTAATGCATCTTCTGATGTCATAGGTGTATCCCAACTAATTGGCACAAGGCCTAAGCCAACATTAATTGATATATCCGTGAAATCATCCGAGTATGATACTCCCAGGAATTTTCCTAGGCCAATATTATGGTTGAGATTAGGAATAGCGTTATCTCTTGG
>Ga0335085_10002318_pt1 | contig 36027 bp, 32 predicted proteins | sample Lox_Sample_45_FD_206712 | JGI IMG/M metagenome (GOLD analysis project Ga0335085, IMG submission 206712) | Soil microbial communities from Loxahatchee National Wildlife Refuge, Florida, United States - Lox_Sample_4.5 | ecosystem: Environmental > Terrestrial > Soil > Wetlands | place: USA... | reverse complement strand
CGCCGGCGTGATCAAAGTGCAGATGAGTATTGATGACCCAACGAATGTCCTCGGGGCGGTGGCCCAGCTCCGCCAGCGCGTCTTCGAGCAGGGTGCGGCCGTCCGTCCCCGCGTTCTCGACACCGTAGATGTCCCGGAACTTCGCGTCTTCCTTGTTGCCGATCCCGGTATCGACCAGGACGAGACCGTCGTCGTGCTCGACCAGCAGGCAGCGCAAGGCGAGGGGGATGCGGTTCCGGGCGTCGGCGGGGATGCGCCGCTCCCACAGCGGCTTCGGGACGACGCCGAACATCGCGCCGCCGTCCAGGTGCTGACGGCCCCCTTCGAGGGTGTGGCAGCGAAGGGAACCGATCTGAAATGTGCGGTGCGGCATTCAGATAAGCGCGGCGCGCGGAGTGCGGAGTGCGGAATCCCCATGGAAGGTCGATCCCGTTCTCGACCCTGCACCAACATTCCGCCTTCCGCACGCCCCACTCCGCACTTGTTTCACAAATCGTCCCGCCGCAACGGCAGCGTCATGCACCGCGGCCCGCCCCCGCCCCGCACCAGCTCACTCCCCTCGATCGTGATCGCCACGCGTTCCCCCTCGTCCAGGGACTCCTCGCCGGTCAGCAGATTCACGGCCGAGAGGACGCGGAACCCCGAGTGCTCGAGCTCGCGCAGCGTCGCCTCGTTGCGATCGTAGGTGATGACGACGCCGGGCCGCACGGCAAAGAAGTTGCACGCCGACGACCACTGCTCCCGGTCCTGCACGGTGCGCTGCGGGCCGCCGCAGAAAACCGGCTCCAAGGGCAGGTCCACCGCCTGCATCGCCGCGAAGAAATTGGGGACTTCCTTCACGCCCTTGGAACGGCGGCGGCGGTGCAGCACGGCCAGCCGCTCGGGGCCGATGAAGTGCGGCGGGTAGACGACACAGGTCTCGCGATCGATGTGGGTGAAGATCATGTCGAGGTGGATCGCGGTCGGCTCCTTTGGCAGGACCACGGCGATGACGTCGGTCACCCCGCACTTCTCGAACACCATCTCGCACAGCTGATCCAGCGCCGCGGGGCTGGTGCGCTCGCTGAACCCCACGAGCAGCAGGTCCGGGCGCAGCGGATGGACGTCGCCACCCTCGATCGTGTAGTTGTTGCGCTTCTCCTCGGAGCCGTCGTAGAGGATCCCGGCGTTGTGGAGCCGCTCGTGGTAGCGGAACAGGGCCTTCACGAGCAGCTCTTCGGTCCAGCGCACGCCGTAGCGCATCGAGCCGATCACGGCGTGGTCGCCCACGACGATGCCGATGTCCCGGGTTGGGGAGCGGCGGTAGCGCGTAGCCCACCTCGTTCAGCGCCCGGGCGATCGGCCCCGCTTCCTCCTGCGCCCCTTCGATCATCAGGCTCACGAACGATTCCGCCGAGAGCTGCGCCAGCTGCTTCGCCAGCACGTCGGAGGGCACTACCTCCAGCGCCCGCGTCACGAGAAACTCGCGAACCTCGGGGCGCGCCACGATCTCGGTCAGGAGGTCCCTGACCTCGTGGACCTCCGCGAACCGCTCCAGCACGGTGACGAAACGGCGATGCTCCCGCTGGGCCAGGTCGAGATCGATGATGTCGTCGTAGAGGTAATCGGCGCGGTTCTCGGGCGTGACCGCCATCAGCTCGTTCCCGGGCGTGTGGACCAGGACCGAGCGCAGCGCGCCGATTTCGGAGGTGACGTGGACCCTGTGCATGCGGCCAATCTAACCGAGGTGCGGCGAGGCCCGCTGCGCGCTACTTCGCGGTCAATGCGTAGCTGAGCGTTTCCAGCTCCAGCGCCATGTTGACGTTGCGGACCGCCACGCGATCGGGCAGCACCAGCTGCACCGGCGCGAAATTGAGGATCGCCCGGACCCCCGCGTGGACGAGGCGCTCGGCGACCTGTTGGGCGGCCGCGGCGGGCGTCACGACGATTGCGATGTCGGTCGGCTCTCGCTGCAGGTCCCGCTCGAGATGTCGGACATCCCTGATCACGAGCCCGTTCCAGCGGGACCCGATCTTCCGGGGGTCGCGATCGTAGATCGCGCCCACCTGAAAGCCCCGCTCCTCGAATCCCGGATAATGCACGAGGGCCATGCCGACCTTGCCGGCCCCGATCAGGATGACGCGATGGGAGGTTTTCAACCCGAGAATTTCGCGCAGACGACCGGTCAGCTCGACCACGCCATACCCCAGACCGCGCTTCCCGAAGGAGCCGAAAAACGACAGATCCTTCCGCACCTGCGCCGAGGTGGTCCCCCCGCGCTCGGCCAGCTCGGCCGAGCTGATCGTCGCCTGGCCGGTCCCCGCCGACTCCTCGAGAAACCGCAGGTACAGCGCCAGGCGGCGGACCGAGCTCTCGGGGATGCGTCGCATTATGTGAATTATTTCACAATTGCCGCCGCCAGCGCAAGAGTCGCACGAAATCGGCGACCCCCAGGGTTTCGGGCCGCGCCCGCGGATCGAGACCGAGCTCCGCGATCCCTGCGTCGACGGCGCCGGGTTCCGCCCCGGTCACCCCCCGCAACACGCCGCGCAGCTGCTTGCGACGGAATCCGAAGCAGGCGGTGACGAATCGGCGGAATTCCCCGGCTTCCTCGGGCGCCACGAGAGGCGTCGTGAGTGGAACGAGCACGATCACGGCGCTCTCCACCCGGGGCGGCGGCGTGAACGCCCCGCGCCGCACGGTGAACAGCCGCGTCGCGGCGCACTGCGACTGCACCCCCACCGTGAGGGCCCCGTAGGCCCCGGTGCCAGGACGCGCTGTCACCCGGTCCGCCACTTCGGCCTGCACGAGAAAGACGACGCGTTGCGGTAAGGGCGGCGTGAGTGCCTTGTCGATCAGCGGGGTCGTGATGGCGTAGGGGATGTTGCCGACGACCTTGAAATGCGGGGTGCGGAGCAGGAAGCGCGGAGTAGGGAGTGCGGAGTGCGGAGCAGTACGGGTCGGCTCCAGCAGGTCATGCCAGTTCAAGCGTAACGCATCTCCCGGGACGATCCGGAGATGGTCCGCTCCCCACTCCGCACTCCGCGCGCCGCACTCCTTGGCCAGCCGCTTGTCCTTCTCCACCGCCACCACATTCAGCCCCCGCGCCAGCAGCTCGCGCGTGAGCGTGCCCTTCCCCGGGCCGATCTCGAGGACGACCTCGCCCGGTTGGGGATCGAGGGCGTCCACGATACGACGGAGGATCTGGGGATCGAAGAGGAAATGCTGGCCGAGCGGGGGACGTTTGCCGCGCGCGGGACTCACGATTTGAGGAGCAGCAGGGTCCGATCGTCGCTCGGGGCGCCGCCGCCCGTGAACGCCGCCACGTCGGTCGAGATGGCGTCGAGGATCTGCTGCGCCGGACGGTTGACCAGGCGCCGCACGTGACTCAGCACCCGCTCCTCGCCGAACCGCTCGCCCCCCTCGCTCACGGCGTCGGCGATCCCGTCGGTGAACAGGCAGAGCAGGTCTCGCCCGCGCCGCCACGGCACGGCCCGCTCGGTTCCGCGGGTTCCGCCGAGCCCCAAGGGCGGCCGGGTCGCCTCGAGCCGCTGCGCCGCCCCCGTCTCGATGTCCACGAGAAAGGCGTGGGGATGACCGGCGTTGGCGTAGGAGAGGGTGCCCGCCGCAGGGTCGATGACGCCATAAAACAGACTGAGGAACATCTCCGTGCGCGACAGCTCGTCGGACAGCGATTCCTCGAGCTGAGCCAGCACTTCGGCCGGGGTTTCGGCCAGCTCGGCGTGGATGCCCGAGCCCGCCATGGCGAGCGCCATGATCAGCGCGGCGCCGAACCCGTGGCTCGAGACGTCCCCGATCATCACGCCGACGCGCTCGCCGTGCAGCCGCAGCAGGTTGTAGAAGTCCCCGCCCACCGAGTCGGCGGGACGGCAGCGCACCGCCACGTCGGCCTTGCCCTGCAGCACCGATGGCGCAGGGAGGAGCTTCAGCTGCAGATCGTGCGCCAGCTCGAGCTCCCGGCGCATGCGCTGCTGGCGCAGGTCGCGCTGCACGAGCCGGGCGTTTTCGAGCGCGGCGCCGATCTGGTTGGCGATGGCGGCGACGAGCTTGCGGTCCCCGGCGGAAAACGTGTCAGGACCGGTCCGGTCGGTCAGGTTGATCACGCCGATCGGCCGGGACTGTCCTCCCGGGGACGCGTACAGGACCGGCACCGAAAGGAAGGCCCGGCCCTTGTAGTTGCGGCCGGTCGGGCACCCCGGGTTCTCGTTCGTGGGGTCGGAGGGGTCGTAGCTCACGATCTTCATTTCGCGGAACGCGCGCGCGGCGACCGAACAGTCATCGTCGAGCTCGATCGGATCCATGACGCCCGGCTCTCCCCCTTTGGCCGCCTGGGGGCGCAGCACCTTGCGATCCTCGTCCAGCACGTACAGGCTGGCGCGCCGCGCCCCGACGACGGTCGCGACCTCGTGCAGGATGCGCCGGGCGGCCTCGTCGAGCCGGATGGTGTGGCCGAGAATCTCGCTGATGGTGTAGATCAGATCGATTTCCTCGTAGCGCCCCGACAGCTCGGTCGCGACCTGGGCGGTTTCCGCCTCCGCTTCGACGAGGGCGCCGACCACCTCCGCGAGCGACGCCGCCCGCTCGGCGGTCATCGCCGCCGCGTCGCGGATCTCGAGCCACAGCCCCGCGGCGCCGGGCACCGGCTCCGTCCACACCCCACCGGTCGCGCCTCGTCCGTCTCCCGCTTCCCGGCGCACGAGGGTGAGGCCCGCCCCCGCCGCGCGGGCGAGATCCGGGAGCAACCGCTCCACCCGGGTCAGCCCGCTCGCAGCACGAGGCATACGCGATTGCCCTTGTCGTTGAATTCGATCTGGTCCACGAGGTGGCGCAGCACGAACAGTCCGCGCCCCTCGTCCCGCTCCAGGTTCTCCGGGGTGGTCGGGTCCGGCACCGTCGCGGGATCGAACCCCTCCCCCGCGTCGCTGACGACGATCGTCAAACCGTCGGGGGCGATGGTGACACAGACGTCGACGGGCTTGGAGCGGTCGCCGCGGTTGCCGTAGGCGATGGCATTGGCGAGGGTTTCGGCCAGCGCGATGCGGAGGTTGAACTGGAGCCGACGGGGGGAGAGGACGCCGGTGTCGCAGTGGCGCGCCAGAAGCTCCACCGCTTCCCCCACGAGGCCCAGGTCGCTCGGCACCGCGAGCGACAGCTCGATCTCGTCCTGTGCGCGGGACCGCCGCACGAGGCGGAGCGATGTGGCCACGGCTAGAAGGCGGCGAGCGCCTCCGCGGAGGTCTTGGAGATGGCGAAGAGCGTGTCGAGTTTGGTGAGCTCGAACAGCGTCTGGAGATCCTCGTTCAGCCCCGCCAGCCGCAGCTCGCCGCCCTGCTCCCGGATCTTCTTGGACAACGACACCAGCACGCCGAGTCCCGAGGAATCGATGTACCCGGTCCGGTTGAAGTCGATGACGAACTTCCGGGCTCCGCCCTCGAGCGCGTCCAGCACCTTGGCCTTCAGCTCCTGGCGGTTGCCGACAATGAGCTGGCCTTCCACACCCACGACGACGATGCCGCGCGGATCCTTCGTCAGGGAAAAACTCATCCGTGTTCCTCCACTTGCAGGGCTGTCACCGCGACCGTCTCCACAATATCGTCGGCACTCGCGCCCCGGGATAGGTCGCTGATCGGGCGCGCGAGCCCCTGCAGCACCGGCCCGATGGCCCGCCAGCCGCCGAGCCACTGGACCAGCTTATACGCGATGTTGCCGGCGTCCAGGTTGGGAAAGACGAGCACGTTGGCCCGCCCCGCCACCGCGGACCCCGGCGCCTTGCTGCGGCCGATATCGCCCACCAGGGCGGCATCCCCCTGGAGTTCCCCGTCAGCCGGAATCTCGGGGGCGAGATCCCGGAACCGGGCCACGGCTTCCCGCACCCGGTCCACGAGCGGGCCCGCCGCACTGCCTTTCGTGCTGTACGAGAGGAAGGCCACGAGCGGCGCGTCGCCCACCACCCGCCGGCGGTCCCGCGCGGCGGCCAGGGCGATGCGCGCGAGCTGCTCCGGCGTCGGATCGGGAACGACCGCGCCGTCGGTGAAGGTCAGGACCCGGTCGCCCAGCGCCATGTAGAAGGCGCTGGAGACGAGGTCGATTCCCGGGGCGGGGCCGACCGCCCAGAGCGCGGCGCGGATCAGGTCGCCGGTCGGGTGCGCGCACCCACCGACCATCGCGTCCGCCTCGCCGAGCGCCACGAGGCAGGCGCCATAGGTGAGCGCGTGGTTCAGCGCGTCCGCCGCCGCCGCGTCGCTGGGGAACTTCTGAGCCCGCCGCTCGCGCAGCAACCGGATACAGTCGTCCTGGCGGGGACGTGGGCCGCCGGGCTGGAGCACCAGCGGGACGGCGATCCCTTCGCCCCCGAGGCGGCGGGCGGCTTCCTGCACTCTCGGATCATCGCCTTCGGGGAGCACGACGCGACGGGGGGCGCGGCGCGCCCGCTCCACCACGCGCGCCAGGAAGGTCATCGCCTCAGCTTCCGCTTCAGCGCTTCCTGGACCGCCGGCTGGACCAGCGCGGAGACGTCGCCGCCGAAGCGGGCGACCTCCCGCACCAGGCTGGAGGAGAGATAGGTGAGATCGAAGGCCGGCACGAGGAACACGGTCTCGAGCTCCGGTCCCAAGTTGCGGTTCATCAACGCCATCTGGAACTCGTATTCGAAATCCGACACGGCGCGCAGCCCCCGGATGATCACCGAGGCGCCGACCTCCCGCGCGAACCGGACGAGCAATCCGTCGAACGACCGCACCTCCACCGCGGGATGGCGGACCGTTTCCCGGATCAGGGCGACCCGTTCGTCGAGCTCAAAGAGGGGCTGCTTCGCCACGTTCACCGCCACCGCCACGACCACGCGGTCGACAAAGGCGAGCGAGCGGCGGATCAGATCTTCGTGACCCTTGGTGATCGGGTCGAACGAGCCCGGATACACGCCGACGCGCGACGCCGCGGTGGTCATGGGGCGTACAGCAGGGTCACGGCGGTGTCGCCGTAGCGGCGGGTGTCGTCGCCGGGCATGGGACGATCGGCCGGATGCTCGATCGTCAGGATGCGCGCGAAGGGCACGAGACGGAACATCGCCACGAGCCGGGCCGCGGCATCACCGGCGTACGGCGGATCGGCGAACGCGATGTCGTACTGCCCCGGCTGCAGCGACTCGGCGAACTTGAGGGCGTCCTTACGCTGGATCGTCGCGCGATCCAGGACCTTGAGCGACGTCAGGTTGGCCTTCAGCGACGCGAGCGCCGCGCGATGGACCTCGACGAAATCCACGGTCGCGGCACCGCGCGACAGCGCCTCGAGCCCCAGCGCCCCGGATCCCGCGTAGAGGTCGACGACGCGCGCGCCGGGAACCGAGCGCTGCAGGATGCTGAACAGCGCCTCGCGCACCTTCCCCGCGGTGGGCCGCGTCTTCGCGCCCACCGGAGTCTTCAGGCGCCGGTTCTTGAACGTCCCCGCGATGATCGTGATCACGCCGCTTCCGCCCCCTCCGCGCCCCCGCTCGGGGCCAACGCCTGCACGCGCGCCTGCAGCCGGGCCCGCCCCTGCCACTCGTCGCGCTCCAGCCGGAAGGCGACGTCGAGCGGCCGGTCGAGCCACCCCTCGGGGACCACATCCGCCCACTGGAAACCGATCGCCGGGAGCACCCCGGACCCATCGTCGAGCGTGAACCGCAGGTGGTTCGCGCCGACGCGGCGGGCCCCGACGGCCCGCGCGCCCCGCACGCCGAAGACCGGCGCCGGATTCCCCGCCCCGCACGGCTCGAGGTGGCGCATCAGCCGCTCCAGGTCGTCCGACACGAACCGCAGCGGCAGCTCCAGGTCGATCCGCTGTGCCGGGACCAGGTCGGCGGGGGTGAGAAGCTGTCGCGCCACGTCGAGAAACGCAACACGGAATTCCTCGAACCGGTTCCGGCGCACCGTGAGGCCGGCGGCCATGGTATGGCCCCCGAATTTCTCCAGGGTCTCCCCCACCCGCTGCAGCGCCGCGTGCAGGTCGAAATTGGCGATGCTGCGGCCCGACCCCCTCCCCTGCTCCCCTTCCCAGGCCACGAGAAAGGTGGGGCGGCCGTAGCGCTCGACCAGCCGGGAGGCCACGATCCCGATCACGCCGGGATGCCAGTCTTCCCCCGCCAGCACCAGGGCCCGGGGGGCGGGATCGCCGGCGAGCGCGTGCTCCGCCAGGGTCATCGCCTCGTCCAGGATCCGCTGGTCCATTTCCTGGCGCCGCGCGTTCAGGGTTTCGAGCTCGCGCGCGAGCTTCGCCGCGACCGCGGCGTCGTCGGCGAGGAGCAGCTTCAGCCCGTCATTGGCATCGCCGATGCGGCCGACGGCGTTGAGCCGCGGGGCCAGGATGTACCCCACGTGCCCAGCCCGCAGCGGCTTGCCGGACAGCCCCGCCGTCTCGACGAGGGCGCGCAGCCCCGCCCAGCGGCTCTCGGCCAGGAGCTTCAGGCCGTGGCGGACGAGGATGCGGTTCTCGCCGGTCAAGGGGACCACGTCCGCGACCGTGGCGAGCGCCACGTAGTCGAGGAAATGCAGCGGGAGATGAGCCGAAAGCCCGAGCGCGGGCACCAGCGCCGTGGCCAGCTTGAAGGCGACCCCGGTCCCGCAGAGATCCTTCTCCCCGGAGGGACAGTCGGGGCGCTGCGGATCGAGCACGGCGTGGGCGGGCGGCAGGGCGTCTCCGGGGAGGTGATGGTCGGTGACGATCACCGCCATCCCGGCGTCGCGCGCGGCGCGCACCGGGTCGACGGCGGTGATCCCGCAGTCGCAGGTGATGATGAGCCGGGCGCCGACCCGGGCGGCGGCCGCGAGCCCCGCGGGCCCGAAGTCGTATCCGTCGCGGAGGCGGTGCGGCACAAACGCGTGCACCGTGGCGCCGGCGCTGCGCAGGATCCGCGTCAGCATCGCCGAGGCGCACTGACCGTCCACGTCGTAGTCGCCGTGGACGAGGATCGTCTCCCCGCGCCGGATCGCGCCGGTCACGAGCTCGACCGCCACCGGCATGTCGGCCCAGGCGAGCGGGTCGCTCAGCCCTTCCAGCTCCGGGCGCAGGAACGCCTTGGCGTCATCGGGGTCGGCGAATCCGCGCTGCACGAGCAGGGAGGCGAGGGCCTCGGGGATCCGCAGCTCCGCCGCAATCCGTTGCATGGCCGCCGGGTCCGCCGGCGCGCTCACGGCCCACCGGGCGGGAATCATTCCGCCGCGTACAGCAACACGCCGCAGGCCTCGCAGACTTCGATCGCCGCGCCGCGCTGAATCAGCACGCGCCGCTGCGTCGGCACCGCCGTGAAGCACCGCCCACAGGCATCGCCGTGCAGCGCGTACAGCGCCAGCGGCGCCTTCCCCTTGCGGATCCGCTCGTAGCGGGCGAGGAGCGAGCTTTCGACGTTCTTCGCGGCCGCCTCCCGGTTGGTGAGCCTCCCCTCCTGCTCGGCCAGGATCTCTTCCCGTTTCCCCCGCAGCACCTCGCGCTCGGCCGCCTGCCCTTCGCGCACGGCGGCCACCGCCTGCTCCGCCGCTTCGGCCTTTTCCAGGGCTTCGTGCACCGAGTCTCCCGAGCGCATGAACTCCGCCTCTTCCTTGGCGAGCACGCTGCGGGTGAGGTCCAGCTCGGCCATCAGCGTCGCCGCTTCCTTCGCGCCGCGCACCCATTCGAGGCGCTGCCGCCGCTGCTCCTGCATGGTCTTGAAGTTCGTGATCTTTCCCTCGAGCTCGTTGCGGCGTCGCTGAGCGTCGTCGATGCCGCGTCGCGCCGCCTCCAGGGCGCGTTCGGCCATCGCGAGCTGCTCGTCCAGCCGCTGGAACACCAGGGCCAGGGCGTCGAGCCGCTGCTGGGTCGACATCACGAGCCGATCCTGCTCCTGCAACGCCAGCAATCCTTCAAGATCCGGGTGCACTGCGCCTCCTTGCGGCAATCTTGTATCGGGGGAATCGGGTGCGCAGCGCGTCGAAGACGCGCCGCTTTTCGGCCAGCAAACCGGGTTGATCGTCGGGTTGGGCGAGGGGGATGAGGCCGTCGAGCCGCTCCATTTCGCGCTCCAGCCGCCGGGCCTCCATCCAGTTCACCCCGCGCGTGAACATGTCGTTGGGGTCGCGCCCCCCGAGTCCTTCGGCCTTCAGCTCTTCCAGGGTGCGGGCCCCCGTCTCGTCCAGCGCCGCGACCGTGCCGTCGAGGACCGCCTCGTAGACGGCGCGGTACGGGAGAAACTCGAACTCCTCGGGATCGACGGCATCGACGACCCGCGATTGCCACTCGGGACTCTCGAGCAGCAGGAGCAGCAGCGCCTTTTCCGCGTTGGCGGGCGGAACGGGAGACGAGAGGCGCGAGACGGGCGGCGGTGCCGACACGGCTTCCCGCCGCCCCTCTCCCGCCTCCCGCTCCAGCACGTCCTTCTTGATCCCCGCCGCTTCGGCCGCCCGCGCCAGGTAGAGGTCGCGGGTGATGGGATCCTGGGCGGCCCGGATGGTGGGCAGCAGCCGGTCCAGGGCGCGGCGCCGGCCCGGGAGAGAGCCGAAAAATCCCTTGCGCGTGAGGATCTGGATCTTGCGGTCGAACACGTCCACGGCGTCCCGCAGCAGCGGCTCCAGGGCGGCCAACCCGCCGCGCAGCACCAACGAGTCCGGGTCTTCCCCCGCGGGCAGCGAGGCCACGCTGACCCGGAGTCCGTGGCGCAGCAGCTCGTCGCCGGCCCGGAAGGTGGCGCGCAGGCCCGCATCATCCGAATCGTACAGCAGGATCACCTGCGAGGTGTGCCGCCGCAGCAGCTCCGCCTGATCGCCGGTGAGGCCGGTGCCGAGGGGGGCGATCACCTCTTCGAGGCCGGCCAACGCGAGCCGGATCACGTCGAAATAGCCTTCGACGAGAACCGCCCGTTCCGCTTTGCGGATCGCGTGTTTGGCGCTGTGGAGGTGATAGAGCAGCTTCCCCTTGTGAAAGATCGGGGTGTCGGGGGAGTTCAGGTACTTCGGCTCCCCCTCGCCCAGGATGCGGCCCCCGAATCCCACCACGCGGCCCCGCAGATCATGGATCGGAAACAGCAGCCGCCCGCGGAACCGCGGGATCAGGGTGCCGTCGTCGCGCCGGCGCAGCAGCCCCGCCTCGAGCAACACCTCCTCCTTCACGCCGAGCGTCTTCATCGCCTCCTGGAAGGCGATGCCGCGCGGCGCGTAGCCCAGGCCGAGCACCGTGGCCTGCTCCAGGTCCACGGCGCGGCCCGCGAGGTAGGTGCGCGCGACATCGGCTTCGTCGCGCTCATGGAGCTGCCGCGTGAACCAGTCGTGCGCGGCGGAGACGGCGGCGTAGAGCGGCTCCCGCGGATCGGGTCCGGTGGGCGCCCGCTCCGGAATCGTGATGCCGACCCGGCGGGCCACTTCGCGGACGGCGGTGGGGTAGTCCATCCCGAGGCGTTTCATGAAGAAGGTAAAGACGTCGCCCGCCTCGTGGCAGACGAAACAGTAGAACATCCCCTTCTTCGGGATCACGGCGAAGTTGCGGTGCGTGCCCCCGTGGAACGGGCACGGCCCGCGATAGTCCGAGCCGGACCGCTTCAGCTCCACGTGCTCGCCGATGATCCCGACCAGATCGGCGGCGTCGCGGACCTGTTCGATGATCTCGTCGGGGATGACGCTCACGCGCGGAACTCCGCCACGGTCACGCCGGTGCCGCCCTGCTGCGCGGGCGCGAAGTCGAAATGGGCGACTCTCGAGTCGGACTCGAGCACGCGCTGCACCACCACGCGCAACGCGCCGGTGCCCTTGCCGTGGATGATCCGGAGATACGGAAGGTCGGCCTGGACCGCGGCGTCCAGCGCGTGAATCAGCACGGCTTCGGCCTCGTCGGCGCGCATCCCGCGAAGCGAAACCTCGCTCGCCGCCGTCGCCGCTGGACGCTCCCCTCCGCCCGGCGGCCGCGCCGAGCTCGGCGGGCGCCGGGGAGAGCCCGACGGCTCCGGCAGCACCTCGAGGTCCCGCGCCGGAATCATGAGTCGCAGGCCGCCGACTTCCACCGCCGCGGTCCCGTCGGCTCGGACCTCCAGCACTGTGCCCATCGCCCCAACGGGGGTACGCACCCAGGAGCCCGGGACGGCCCCGCCTGTGTGCTCCGCGCTCCCTGCTCCGCGCTCCCCTTTCCTTTCGAGAGCCTTGGTTCCCTGGGCGATCGCCTCCTCGATGTGCCGCCGCGCCTCGCGGGCGGTCGCCTCATCCACCGCCGCCCGGGCCTGCGCCAGCGCCGCTTCGACGGTCTTGCGGGCCGCCAGCAGATACTCGCGCGCCTGCTCGCGCGCCCGCGTGTCGAGGGTGCGCTCGCGATCCCGCAGCGCGTGCTCCCGCTCGCCGAGGTCCGCCGAGCGAGCATCGAGCCGCGCCAGGGCCTGGCGGTTCGCCTCATCGGTCTCGGCCGCCACGCGCTCCCGTTCGGACAGCGCCCGCGCGCGCTCTTCGACGCTCGCAAGCAGCCGGTCGAGGGTGCGCTCGGCATCGGGCACCTCGCGCTCCGCTTCGGCCAGTACCGCCGGGGCGACGCCCAGCCGTTTGGCGATCGCGAGCCCGTAGGAGCGGCCGGGAATCCCCTTCAGGAAGCGATAGGTGGGGGTCAGCGTCTCGGCTTCGAACTGCAGCGAGGCGTTCACCACTCCCACGGTTTCGGTCGCGAGCTGCTTCAGCGCGCCCAGATGCGTCGTGGCGAGCGTCACCGCGTGGCGGCGGGTGAGGGTGCGCAGGGCCGCGGCGGCGAGCGCCGCTCCCTCCGCCGGATCGGTGCCGCTGCCGACCTCGTCCAGGAGGACGAGGGAATCAGCCCCCGCATGGGCGAGGATGTCGCGCAGCGCCGCGACGTGGGCCGAGAAGGTCGAGAGGCTCGCGGCGATCGATTGCCGGTCGCCGATGTCGGCAAAGACCCGGGCGAAGACGGGCAGCCGCGAGTGCGGACCGATCGGCGGGATGATGCCGCTCTGCGCCAGCAGGCAGAGCAATCCCACCGCCTTGATGAGGACCGTCTTGCCGCCGGTATTGGGGCCGGAGACGAGCACCGTCCATTCATCCCCCGCGAGCTCCAGGTCGAAGGGGATCACGGCCACGTCACTCTCGAGGAGCAGCGGGTGGCGCCCGGCGCGAATGGTGACGGGGCCGGCGCCGATGTCGGGAGCGAAGCCGTTCACGATCACGGCGTAGCGGGCGCGGGCGCAGAGATCGTCGAACGCGATGCACATCTCCCACCCCGCGGCCACCGCCTCGACGTGCGGGCGCAACAGGTCGGTGAGCTCCCGCAGCACCCGCAGCACCTCCCGTTGCTCGGCCGCCTCGTGCAGCCGCAGCTCGTTGCCGAGCTCGATCACTTCCGGGGGCTCGAGGAACACCGTCGCGCGCGTCGCGGACTCGTCGTGCACGATCCCGCCGACTTTGCTCCGGGCGCTCGAGCGGACGGGGATCACGTAACGCCCGCCGCGCACGGTCACGGCCGCATCGGGCGAGCGCTCCTGGTCGCCGAGCGCCCCGAGCAGCGACTCGAGCTTCGCCACCAGGCGGGCCCGCGTCTCCCGCACCGCCTTGCGGGCACGGGCGAGATCGCGCGAGGCGCCGTCTTGCACCGTGCCCTCGGGGTTCAGCGCCTGGCGGATCCGGGTCTCGAGCTCGCGGGGCGGCGGGTCGGCGCGCAGCCCGGCGGTGCGCGGCGCGAGCCGCTCCAGCCGGGCCAGCTCGGTGGCGGTGAGGCGGATGGCGGACAGGGTGTCGGCAACCTGCACGAGCGGTGGGCCTTCGAGGGCGCTCCCCGGGACCCGCAGCGTGGCCAGGATGTCGGTGAGGTCGGGAACGGGAACGGCCTGGAGCGTGTCGTCGGCGATCATCTGCGCGGCGAGCTCGCTCACCCGGGCGAGCGCCGCCTGGATCTCGGGTCCGGCGGTGCTCGGCGTTCGACTCCGGACCCGCAGGGCGCCGAGCGCTCCGGCGGCGTGCGCCGCCACCCGCTCCAGCGCGGCGGGAAACTCCAGCGTCTCCAGCACGGAGGGAGGGATGCCCCCGCGCGCAGTCATACGGTCGTCTCGAGCTCCTCGCGCGCGATCTGATTGATCACCTTGCCGTCCGCCCGCCCTTTGAAGCGGGGCATCACCTGCCCCATCACCTTGCCGACATCCTTGGCGCCGGCGGCGATCGCCTCCCGCACGGCGGCGCGGATCTCCTCAGGGGCAGCCTGCGGCGGCAGAAACTCTTCGAGCATCACCACCTCGGCCAGCTCCCGGGCCGCGAGCTCGGGACGCTTGCCGGCGGTGTACTGCTCGGCCGCTTCGCGGCGCCGCTTCACGCCGCGCCGCAGCACGTCCGCCGACTCGTCGTCGGTGGGGAGGCGCTTCAGTTCGATTTCGCGATTCTTGAGGTCTGCGAGGATGGTGGAGAGAAGCAGCGTGCGCGGCTGGTCGCGCCGTTTCCGCGCCTCGTTGAGCGCGGCCTGTAGCCGGCCCCCGAGGCGAGGCGTATCAGGCAGGGCGCACCCTCCGGTTCTTGCGGCGCGCCGCGTTCATCTTGCGCTTACGCCGCTCGCTCGGCTTTTCGTAGTGGCGGTGCTTGCGAAGATCCGACAGGATGCCGGCCTTCTCGCACTTCTTCTTGAAGCGCTTCAGCGCCCGCTCGAAATTTTCATCCTCATGGATGATCACTTCCGACATTCGATACGCTCCCGTTAACCCGCGAAGGGGGCGGAAGTTAGCCTAGCCCGGCGGCCAGTGCAATGCCCGTCCCCCGAGCACGTGGGCGTGCAAATGGAAGACGGTCTGGCCCCCGTCGGCGTTGGTGTTCAGCACGACCCGGTAGCCTTTCGCGGCGATCCCCAGGTCCCGGGCGACATCTCGCGCCACCCCCAGCAGGTCCCCGAGCAGCGCGCTGTCTCGCGTCTCGTCGAGCGAGGCGATGTGCTGCGTCGGGATCACGAGAAAGTGAGTGGGAGCCTGGGGGTTGATGTCCCGGAAGGCCACGAAGCGGTCGCTTTGCTTCAGCACCGCCGCCGGGATCGCCCCGCTCGCCACCTTGCAGAAGATGCAGTCGTTCACCGCCTCAGGCCCCCAACGCGTCCTTCAGCTTGTTCCAGAAGCTGCGCCCCAGGGACTCGGCCGCGGGGGGATTCCCCTCTACTTCTTTCATTTCCTTGAACAGCCGCTCCTGGTCCGCCGTGAGCTTGGTCGGGGTCCAGACGTGGGTGCGCACGTGCAAGTCCCCGTGCCCCCCCTCTCCCAGGCGCGGCAGCCCTTTGCCGCGCAGGCGGTAGATGGTGCCCGTCTGCGTCCCCGGCTGGATGCTCAAGGAAACCGGTCCGTAGGGAGTGGGGACTTCGACGTCGTCTCCCAGAGCGGCCTGACTGAAGGATACGGGCAGGTCGAAGAGCAGGTCGTCGCCGTGACGCTCGAAGCGCTCATCCTCCTGGATCTCGAGCATCGCTATCAGGTCCCCGGGCGGACCTTTGCGGGAACCGGGGACGCCCTGCCCCCGCATCGTGAGATAGTGGTGGTCGGCCACTCCCGCGGGCACGTCGATCTGGATCGTCTTCTCGGCTTTGACGCGGCCGTCGCCGTGACAGGTTTCGCACGGCTGCAGCACCACCGTGCCCTCGCCGGCGCAGGTGGGACAGGGCGAGACCGAGAGGAACTGGCCGAAGATCGATTGCGCATGCCGGCGCACTTCCCCCGTGCCGCCGCAGGTGCCGCAGATCGTCGCCTGCGTGCCTTGCCTGGCGCCGCTGCCGCCGCAGGTCTTGCAGAGGTCGAGGGTGCGGACGCGGACGTTTTTCTGCGTCCCGGCGGCGACGTCGGCGAGCGTCAGCTTGATCGAGACTTTCAGGTCGGGCCCACGGCGATGATCGCGCTTGCTGCGCTCGCCGCCACCGAAGACCGCGTCGAACCCGCCCATCCCGCCGAAGTCGCGCATGAAGACGCTCAGCGCTTCGGTCAGGTCGAAGTGGCTGAAGCCGTACGGCTGCCCGGCACCGGGGCGGAACGCCGCTTCGCCGTAGCGATCGTAGGCGGCGCGCTTTTCGGAATCGCGCAGCACCTCGTAGGCTTCGGTGATCTGCTTGAAGCGCTCCTCGGCGTCGTGCGACTTATTGCGGTCGGGGTGCACGTCCATCGCGAGCTTGCGGTAGGCCTTCTTGATCTCGGCTTCCGACGCGTCGCGCTTCACGCCCAGGACCGCGTAAAAGTCCTTGCCGCGGCTCATCCCAGCAGCTCCCCCACGAGCCGGCTGGTGTGGTCGACGAGCGCCACGACCTTTTCGTACGGCATGCGCGTCGGTCCGAGGACCCCGATGACGCCGGAGAGCGAGCCCAGATGGTAGGAGGCCGTGACCAGCGTGAACGGCGCCAGCTTGGGATCGTGATGCTCGGTGCCGATCGTGATCGTCACCCCGGAGGAGGCCCGCTCCGCCAGCGCCTGGCGCAGCACGTCGCGCCGCTCGGTCATCTGGAGCAGCGTCTGCAACCGTTCGGTGGTGGAGAACTCCGGCTGCCCCGCCAGGAGCTGCGTGGAGCTGAGGACAACCCCGCCCAGATTCCCTTCCCCGCCCATCGGCACATCGAACAGTTCGTCCGCTTCCTGGACGAAGATGTTGAGCAGCTCGCTCGACTCGGGCGAGCGTCCGGCGTCGCGCAGTCGCAGTTGCAGCGTCCCGCGGATCTCCCGCAGCGACAGCCCGGCGAGCCGTTCATTCAAGACCACTGCCACCTGGGCGATCGCCGCGGCGGCGACCTGGGAGGGCACTTCGACGAAGATCGTGCGCACGAGCCCGCTCTTGATCGACAGCACGAGGAGCAGGCGCTCCGAGGACACCTGCAACAGCTCCAGGCGCTCGAGCACCGCCTCATCGAGGGTGGGGCCCGCGGCCACGCCGAGCTCGCGCGACAGGACGCTCAGCACCTGCGCCGCACGGGTGAGGATCTGATCCATCGCCGCATGCTGGCCGGTCAGCTCCTCGCGAATCTGCGAGGCCTCGCCGGCCGAGAGCGCGGCCGGATGCATCAGGGAGTCGACGTAGACCCGATAGGCGAGATCGGTGGGGATGCGGCCAGCGGAGGTGTGGGGGTGGTAGAGGTACCCTTTCTCCTCGAGGTCGCTCATGGTGTTGCGAATCGTGGCCGCCGACACGCCGAGTCCGAACCGCTTGGCGATGGTGCGGCTCGCCGCCGGCTCGGCGGTTTCCACGTAGGTCTCGATCACGGCGCCCAGGACCTGGCGCTCGCGATCATTCAAGGGGGTTGGCATGTGCAAGCTCTAGTCCGCTAACAACTTACAAGGTTTGATCCCCGCCGGTCAAGGCGGCGACGATGGAATCCAGCCGCAGCCACCCCTGGGGGGTGCAGGAGAGGCGGGAGTCGCGACGCACGAGCCACCCCTCGGAGATCAGACGGGTGGGTGGAGGGCGGTGGAGGGCGGTAGAGGGGATGCCGTGACGGGTGCGGAGCCCGAGATACAGCGCTTCGAGCTGTCGCTGATCGTTGGTGAGGACCTCCTCTGACTCGACCGGGGAGCGGCCCTCACTGATCGCGCGACGATAGGCTTCCCACGCCGAGAGGTTCCAGCGGCGCGCACGGCCGTCGTAGGAGTGGGCCGAGGGGCCGAGGCCGAGATAGGGACGGCCGGTCCAGTAGGCCGAGTTGTGCCGGGACTCGAAACCGGGGCGGGCGGCGTTCGACACCTCGTAGAAGTGGAAGCCGGCGGCGCCGAGGCGCTCGTGCGCGAGCAAGTATTCGTCGGCGTAGCGGTCGTCGCCCGCGGGGCGGGTCGCGCCGCGGGAGATCCAGCGGTCGAGCGGGGTCCGCGGCTCGACGGTGAGGCCGTACAGCGAGATGTGATTCGGCTGCAGCGCGAGGGCGGAGTCGAGATCCCGGTTCCAAACGCGCTCCAGGTCGTCGGGGAGCGCGAAAATCAGGTCGAGCGAGATATTCTCGATTCCCGCTGCGCGCAGAGCCCGCACCGCCGCGGCGATGGCCGGCGCATCGTGCGTGCGGTGCATCCAGCGGAGCGCCCGGTCATCGAACGACTGCGCGCCGAGTGAAACGCGATTGATGCCGGCGCGGCGCCAGGCCACAGCCGAGGTGGCAGTCACGTCTTCGGGGTTGGCTTCCAGCGTTACTTCAACCCCTGAAAGATGCGTAAAGGCGGAGGCGTAGGAAGCAAACCTATGGAGTAAGGCGTCTACCGCATTCGGTGGCAGTTTGGAAGGCGTGCCGCCGCCAAAGTAGATCGTCACGAGAGGCCCGATCTCGCCCGCCCCGTGGAGCTCCCGCTCGATCGACTCGACGTACGCCTGGGCCGGCAGCTCCCGGCGCACGGCGATGGCGAAGTCGCAGTACGAGCAACGGCGCGAGCAGAAGGGGACGTGGAGGTAGAGGTGATTCATGAGTGCGAAATGCGACGTGCGAAATGCGAAGTTACATGGAAGGTCCGCCTTCGCGAAACGGCCACTATCATTTCACGTCGCATTCCGCACTCAGGTTAGCCCAAACACCATCCCCGGCATCTGGTGCACGATCCCCCGCAGCTCGAGCTGCGTCAGCGCCGTGAGCACGGCGCCGGAATCGGCCCGCGCGGCGGCGGTGAGAGCATCCACGTGCCGCGGCTCGACCCGCAGCGACTCGAACAGCGTGCGCTCGAGTCCCGAGAGGTCGACCGGCGAGGGCCTGGGGGCCTCCGCCGCGACGCCCGGGAGCCCGAGCTCTTCCAGAATATCGCCCGGTGACAGGGCCGGCTTCGCCCCCTGCTGGATCAGGCGATTCGTGCCCGCGGAGGTGGGGCTCGTGATCGGACCGGGCACGGCGAGCACGGTGCGGCCCTGATCGAGGGCGCAGTCGGCGGTGATCACCGCTCCGGATCCCAGCGCCGCTTCGACCACCACCGTCACCGCGCAGAGTCCGGAGATGATCCGGTTGCGGCGCGGGAAAGCGCCGGCGTGGGGCCGCTCCCCGGGGGGCAGCTCGGTGACCAGACACCCCCGCTCCACCATCCGGTCATACAGCACCCGGTTGGCCGCGGGATAGATCACGCCGAAGCCGTTGCCGAGCACTCCCACCGACCGCCCGCCGGCATCGAGCGCCGCGGCGTGGGCCACCGCATCGAGCCCGCGCGCCATCCCGCTCACGACCACCGCCGCCCGCGCGACGCCCGCCGCGAGCAATCGGGCGGCCTCGGCGCCGTAGCTCGAATGGTCCCGGCTCCCAACGATCGCCACCGCCGGCAGCGGCAGCTGGCTCGCGTCGCCCCAGACGTAGAGCACGGCGGGAGGCTCCGGAATCTCGCGCAGCAACGGCGGGAAGTCGGCATCCTCCGCCAGCATCGCGCGGGCGCCGAGCCGGTCGAGAGTGGCGAGGATTCGTTCTCCCGCATCGCCCTGACATCGCCGGATAGCGGCAGCGGCTGCACGGCTGAACCCCGGAAGGGCGGCGATCGCGCCGGGGGGCGCCTGCACCGCCGCCGCGGCGCTGCCGAAGGCCGCGACGAGGGTCCGCAATCGCCCCGCCCCGATTCCCGGGATCTGCGCGAGCGCGACGACGGTGGCTAGCTCGTGGCGATCCGTTGCCACAGCGCCTCGAGCAGCGCGGGAATCCCCTGCCGGGTGACGGCCGACACCAGGAAGACGGGGGCGCCCCGTTCGGTGACGAGCGCCGGAGTCGCCCCCCCCTCCCCGGCCGGCAGGAGGTCGGCCTTGGTCAGGACGACCACGTGCGGCTTCTCGGCCAGCACCGGGCTGTACAGCGCGGCCTCGCGGCGCAGCAGGTCGTAGGTCGCCTGCGGATCGGGGGCGTCTACGGGCACGAGCACCGCCACGAGCCGGGTCCGTTCCACGTGCTGGAGGAACCGCAGCCCCAGCCCCTTCCCCGCGTGGGCGCCTTCGATGATTCCGGGGATGTCGGCCACGACGAACGACCGGTGATCCGACAGGCCCACGACGCCCAGGTTCGGCTCCAGGGTGGTGAAGGGGTAGTCGGCGATCTTGGGACGGGCGGCCGAAATCACCGAGAGCAACGTGCTCTTGCCGGCGTTCGGTTCCCCCAACAGCCCTACGTCCGCGATGAGCTTGAGGACCAGCTCGAGCTGCTTTTCCTCGCCGTACTCCCCCGGGTCCCATTCGCGGGGCGACTGGTGCGTCGGGGTCGCAAACCGGGCGTTGCCGCGCCCGCCACGCCCACCGCGCGCCACGAGCAGCTCGGTCTCCGGGTCGATCACCTCGCCCAGGATTTCCCCGGTCCGGGCGTCCTTCACTTCCGTTCCGGGAGGGACCGGAAGATAGAGATCCGCGCCCGCACGGCCGGTCATGTTCTTGCTTTTCCCGTGTTGCCCCCGTTCCGCCTTCCAATGGGTGCGGTAGCGGTAGTCGAGCAGGGTGGCGAGGTTCCGGTCGGCGCGGATGAAGACGTGGCCGCCGGCGCCGCCGTCTCCACCGTCAGGTCCACCCTTGGGTACGAACTTCTCCCGCCGGAAGGAACAGGCGCCCGCCCCCCCAGCTCCGGCGACGACATGTACGACGGCGTGGTCGATGAACATCAGGTCGAGTGCGGAGTGCGGAGTGTGGAGTGCGGAGCAGAACGGGGAGTCCGGCGCGCTCGATTCGCCGAACGATAGTTGGCTGCCACCGGCGTACCGGAGCGGATCAATTGCACTCCACACTCCACCCTAGAGCCTTCGCCCTCTAACATCCGCCCACACTTCCCAGACTTTCAGCGCGCGCTCCGGTGCCAAGTCCTGCTCCGCCAGCACGAGCAGCGCATCGACGTCCTCGGGCTTCCAGCCGACATTCAGCGCCCCGCGCAAGTGCGCGTGCAGCTGGCGCGGTGCCTGGAGCTGGGTGATCGTCGCCAAGGTGCACAGCTCGCGGCGCGCCTCGTCGAGCCCGGGACGGGCAAGCATTTTCCCGTAAGCGTCCACCACCACCAGCGCCTCGAGCGCGGGATGCAGCTCACGCAGATTCAGCAGCAGCTTGTGATAGGTCCGGCCGTAGACTTTGCCGCACAGCTCCTCGCCGCGCCGCGCCCACGCCCCGTGGTCTCCATGCAGCAGCGATTCCCCCTCGGTCGCCCGCGGCGCGATCCCGCGCCACACGGCGAAGGCGACGAGGGTGAGCGGGTATCCGACGTTGAGCAGGCTCTGGAGCAGCAGCTCGTCCATCCAGACGTCCGGCGCGCCGGCGCCGCGCGCGGCGCGCATCCGGTCGCGGATCGCGGGTTCGTCGCCCCTGGCCACCGCCATCGCGACCCGCGCGAGCGCCAAAGTACGCTGATCGAGAACCGGCGCCGGCATCATTTCAACGCTCCAGCTCTCCCGAAACACGCAGCTCCCCCACCGTCTCTCCTCGCGTGTTGAGCGTGGGACGCGCGGCCAGGCTGGCCGGCTGGGGGCGCAGGCCCAGCTGCTCCAACACCGCCGCGATCGCGAGCGCCGCCGAGGGTCCGTGTCCGTCCTCGACCTTGAGCGTGATCCCCAGCCCCTCGTGGACCAGCACCGCGCTGTAGACGCCGTCCGCGCCCACCTTGGTGATGACGCGCCCGGGGTGGGCCCGCATCATTTCCGTGCAGGGACGACCTTCGCCGGCGATGAGCTCGGGGTGGCGGAGCATGGCTTCGACAATCGAGTGGGAAGTGGCCAGTCTCGCATACGCCAACGCCATGTTCCGGAGCGGCAGCGCAAAGCACACCACCCCGCACCCATCCACCGCCATCCCGATCTGGTTGGCGGCGACGCCGCTCCAGCGGCTCACCTCCGCGAGGCAGCGCTGCTGCACCGGGTGCTCGGGGCGCCAGTAGAACTCGGTGGGCCAGCCGCTGCCCTTGGCGAGCGCGAGCATCCCCGTGTGTTTGCCCGAGCAATTGGAGTAGATCGCGGAGAGGCGCACGCCGCGGGCCTCGTAGTCCTTGGCGACCGCGTCGGAGAGGGGGGTATGGGGACCGCAGCGGAGATCGCGCTCGCTGCACCCCACCCGTTGCAGGAACTCCCGGACCAGGTCCACCTGGCGCGCTTCGCTCGAGTGCGAGGCGCACGCCAGCGCCAGATCCTCCCGGGTGAGATGGAAGCGGTCCGCGATCCCGTCCAGGACCAGGGGGAGCGCCTGAAACGGCTTCGCGGCCGAGCGCCAGAAAGTGACGAGATCGGGGTCGCCCGCGCGGGCGACCAGGGTGCCCGTCGCGTCCACGACCGCGGCGTGCACGTGGTGCACCGATTCCACCAGCGATCCCCGTCGTTGCTCGACCCGCACCGGACCCTCGTGTCGGAATGCGCCAATGATAGAGGGCGCCCGTGCTTCTACCAAGTCGCGCCGACCGCTAGATTTGCGCGAGCCATGCGCGCCCTTCTGGTGCTCTGCTGCATCCCCATTTCCCTGCTGGCCCAGGGGGCAAGTCCCTACCTCCCCATCGGGCATTGGGCGACTCCCTATGTGGAGCTGCTGATCGCCCGCGGCCGCATCCCGGACCCGACGCCCCTCACCCGCCCTTTCAAGACGGCGGACGTGGTCCGCGCCCTGAGCGAAGCCGACACGCTCCAGCTCTCCGCGGGAGAGCGACGGATGGTGCGGTCGATCATCGCGGACCTGACGATCAAGGAGCGGGGACCATGGGGGCGGGTCGATGTGGCGGCCGGGGTGGCGGGAGCCAATTACTCGCGTCGCGATCCGCTCCGCGCCGACAGCACCGGGCACTTCACCGGCTCGGGGGAGCTGAATCTCGCTCTGCGGTTCGGGTCGGTCGTGGCCGTTACGCATCCCGTGTTCGATACGCGCCTCAAGTACGACCCCGACTGGTACGGAAAGCAGGATCGGGCGATCGCGGGTCGCGCCGCGGAGGCGTATATCGCCGGCCAGTGGAAGTACGCGGAGCTGTTCTTCGGGAATCTGGACCGCAATTGGGGGCCGAGCGCCGTGCAGGGGCTGCTGCTCTCCAGCAATCCCTACTCGCTCACGCATTTCGGGCTGGCCCTCGGCACGACCGGCGTGCAGCTCCAGGCGTTCGTCACCCAGCTCGACTCGAAGACCGACTCGGCCGGGAACGCTGTCAACCGCTACATGGTGCAGCACCGGCTCTGGGTTCGCCCGCCGGGGAACTGGGCATTCGCCCTGTGGGAGGGATCGGTCACCTCGGGCGTCGGCCGTCAGCTCGAGCCCTGGTTCCTGAACATCATGACCCTGGGCTACGTGGAGCAGCTCAACTCCGGGACCAACGCCAACAACTTCCTCGGGTTCGACGTTCAACATCGCGGCGCCGTCACGCTGTACGCCCAGTTCCTGCTGGACGACATTCAGATCGACAAGAAGACCGCCGCCGACCAGAAGCCGGCGAGCTACGGCCTGACCGTCGGCGGCCAGGGCGCGCTCGGGCCCGGGGCGTGGACGCTCTTCTATACTCAGGTCGCGAATCTCACCTATCGTAACGAGGACAGCACGCAGGTGCCGCTGTGGCACGAATTGGGGATCGGCCGCAACTACTCGGACTATGACCAGCTCACGGCGAGATTCTCCACGGTGACGGTACCCGGGTTCATCGTAGCGCCGGAAGTGACGCTGTTGCGCCAGGGCGAGGGCGACCCCCGCCTCCCGCACCCCACGGTTGGCCAATACCCGGCGACGGCCACCTTATTCCAGGGGATAGTCGAACGCACGATCCGGCTCGCGGTGTCGGGGTCGTGGCAGCGCGGCCCCATCGGCTTGCAGGGGGATGCCGGGGTGCACCTGGTCCACAACGTTTCGCACGTCGAGGGCGCGAGCGCCACGCGGTTCGTGGGGAGCCTGGGACTCTCGTATCGGTTGCACTGGGAGAGCGGACTGCCATGAAGAGACAATGCGGAGCGGGGAGTGCGGCATGCGGAGTGAAAATGCCGGATCGCGCCCCAATACGACGCTTCCAGCGGGCACTCCGCACTCCGCGCTTGCTATGACTCTCAATCGGGAGCGGTTGGACGCGGTGCTGAAGAAGATGTCGGCGACCCGCGTCGTCGTCGTCGGCGACGCCATGCTCGACATCTACCTGGCCGGCGAATCGGACCGGCTCTCTCCCGAGGCGCCGGTCCCGGTGGTCACGGTACACGGGCGCCGCACGGCGCTGGGCGGCGCGGCGAACGTGGCGGCCAACGTATCGGCGATCGGCGCCGAGTGCCGGCTCGTGGCGGTGATCGGCGACGACGCGCGGGGCGACTCGCTGCGCGCCGAGCTCGTCCAGCATCGCCTCACCGACCGTCACCTGCTGGCGATCCCGGCGCGCCCCACGACCTCCAAGACCCGGATCGTGGCTCGGGGGCAGCAGCTGGTGCGCATCGACGAGGAGGTTGAGGAGCCGATCTCGCAGGGCTCGGCGGAGCGGCTGCTCGCCCAAGTCGAGGCGGCGATGGCCGACGCCGACGCGCTGCTGCTCGAGGACTACAACAAGGGCGCGCTCGTCCCCGGCGTGATCGGCCCCGCGATCGCGCTGGCGCGCCAGCGCGGCGTGCCGGTGGTGGTGGATCCCAAGTTCCGGAATTTCTTCGCCTATCGCGGGGCCACGGTGTTCAAGCCCAACCGCCGGGAGCTGGAACAGGCGATGGGCGCGACGCTGGACCTCGCCCACCCCGATGCCCTCCCCGACATCCTGCAGCGGCTGGGCGTGGACAACCTGCTCCTCACCCTGGGATCCGAGGGGATGGTCCTCGTCACGAAGGACAACGAGTTCACGCGCCTGCCCACGGTGGCGCGCGCGGTGTACGACGTCGCCGGCGCGGGGGACACGGTCACGGCGTGGGTGGGGGCGGCGCTCGCCGCGGGGGCCTCGGTGCCCGAAGGCGCCGAGCTCGGCAACTATGCCGCGGGGATCGAGGTCGGTAAGCCGGGGGTGTCGACCGTGTCGCCGGCCGAGGTGCTCGCGTTTTTCGACGCGACGCATGATCAGCTGGGGCAGTTGAGGAGGGGAGGACTGCTCTGAGTGGGCGGCACAGGACTCGAACCTGTGACCTCCGGTATGTGAGACCGGCGCTCTAACCAGCTGAGCTAGCCACCCGCGAAGCGCACAATATACGATGGGCCCTGAAGGATTTGAACCTTCGACCGACGGATTATGAGTCCGCTGCTCTAACCACTGAGCTAAGGGCCCGGTAAGGTCAAGATAATGCGACGGGTTCTCATCGTCTCCCACAGCTACATCGACCCCGGGTTGCGGGGGAAGCTGCGCGCCCTCGCCGCGCGCGGGGTCGAGCTGACCGTCGCCGTCCCGCAACGCTGGAAGGAGCCCGCCTTCGGACGCGCGCAGGAAAGCGCCTGGGAGCGGCAGGGCGGGCTCGAGGTGTTCCCCGTCCCCGCCACGCACCCCGGTGACGCGCTGCGGTCGCGCTTCGGGGCGCGCGAGTTCCAGGCATTGCTGCGTGACAAGCGCCCCGATCTCGTCCAGATCGAGGAAGAGCCCGAGACGGCCCTCGCCCGCCAGACCGCCGCCCTCGCCCGCAAGCTGCGCGTCCCCGTGGTGCTTGCGACCCGCGCCAACGTCGACCGGCCCGTTCCCTGGGTCGTGGGATGGCGCCGCGGGCGGGTGCTGCGGCAGCTGCAGGGCCTGCTCCCCGGGAGCGTCGGCGCCGCGGCCCTGTTGCGGCGTGTCGTCCCCGCGTTGCCCGCGACCGTCATTCCCCAGCTCGGCGCCAGTGTGCCGGCCCAGCCGACCCACGACCCGCACGAAGGGCTGGCCCTGGGCTTCGTGGGGCGGCTCGTCCCCCCCAAGGGCCTCGATACCCTGCTCGAGGCGCTGGGACAGATCCGCCACGAGCGCTGGTCGCTGGTCGTCGCGGGCGACGGCCCCGAACGGGAGCGCCTCGAGCGCCAGGCCACGGGGCTGCGGCTCGCGGCGCGGATCCGCTGGACCGGCGCGCTGCCACTGTCTGAGCTGGAGCGGATCTGGCCGCAGCTCGACGTACTTGTGATGCCGAGCCGTCCCACCCCGGATTGGAACGAGCCGGTGGGCCACGCCGTGCTCGAGGCGATGGCGCACGAGATCGCCGTCGTGGCCTCGGATACAGGTGTCCTGAGCGAGCTCGTGGCCGACGCCGGCGTGCTCGTCCCGCCGGGCGACGCCACCGCCCTCGCCGAGGCGCTGCACGATCTCGGCAACCTCCCGCGCCGCACGGCGCTCGCCCAGGCGGGGCGGGCGCGGGTGATGCAGCAGTATTCCGACGACGCGATCGCGGCGCGGACGCTCGAATTCTGGGCAGGTGTCCTGGGGGGGTAGAGGGGGATGAGGCGGCGTTAGGATAAGGCGAAACTTTCCAACGAGAGTCTTTTCGCATCATCCTAACGACGTTGCACCCTAGCGTCGCCTCCTCCTAGCGTCGTAGTATCCCCTCACGATGTCAACCGTATTGCTCGTCCCCGATTTGCCCCTCGAGCGGCTCGCCGCGATGGACAAGTACGCCCACCGGCTGCACGACTGGCTCGACAGCGGCAACCCGGGGTTCGCGGTGCGGCTCGCGGCCCACATCGGCGAGCTGACGCGCGATCCGGGGGGCGACGGGCGCTCCTCGGCGGGGTACTCCCGCTGGTGGAATCAACCGGTCGACCCCTCCCGGCTCGTGCTCCCCGAGCCGCTGTCGCTCCCGTACAAGTACGCCGCCCGTTACCTGCTTTATCCCGACCGGCTGCGGCGGGAGGGGCGGCGCGCGGACGTCGTCCACATTCTGGACCACAGCTACGCGCACATGCTCCCGCGCGTGCGCAAACGGCCGGTGGTGGTCACGGTGCACGACCTGATGCCGGTCATCGTGCTGCGCTCCCCGACGGGAGGGTGGCGCGAGCGCATTCAGAACCGGTTCCTGAAAGCCACCCTCAAGGCGCTGCGGCAGGCGGACGCCTACGTCGTGGGCACCGAGTGGCTGCGTCGCGAGCTCGCCACCTGGCTCGGCGACGACCGCAAGATCACCGTGGTGCCGTTCGGCGTCGACCGCGCGTTCTTCCGGGAGGCGCCCGGCGGACGCGAGCGCGGGCGCACCGACTGGCGCATCCCCGATGATGCCTTCGTGGTGCTGCACGTGGGCAGTACGGTCGAGCGCAAGAACGTCCCGCTCGTGATTCAGACGGTGGCGCGGCTGCGGATGGAGGTCGGAGCGGATGTCTACCTCCTCCAGGTCGGCGGCCGGTTCACGAACGACCAGGAACAGCTGATCGACCGACTCGGCGTGCGACGGGTGGTGCGTGGTGTTCCCGCGGCGGACGAGACGACGCTGCGCCGCGCCTACCGCGCGGCCGACGTCTTGCTCTTTCCCTCGCTCTATGAAGGATTCGGATTCCCGGTGCTCGAGGCATTCGCGTCGGGACTTCCGGTCGTCGCCTCGGCGGCGGGAGGACTGCGTGAGGTCGCGGGCGACGCCGGGGTGATCGTCGAGTCGCGCGACCCGGCCGCGTACGTGGAGGCCCTGGTCGAGCTGTCGGAGGACGATGACCGGCGCGACGCCCTGATCGCGCTGGGGATGCACCGTGCCGAGAGCTTCACCTGGCGCCGGACGGCGGACCAGACCGCGGAGGTGTATCGCAGGTTCTTCTAAGGGGAGAGGAGAGAAGAAAGAGGGGAGAGGGAAGCACCAATTCTGGTCACGTTCGTAGCGGTCGCCGAATGAGACCGTACATGGCCGCCATCGTTCTCTCGAGCAGGTGGCCGATCCGCGCCGCGACCACCGGTGAGAGGTAGTTGAGCCCCGCCGCCGCTCGGGTCAGCGACTCTGCCTCGGCGGCAGACCCCATGGCGATGCGGAGATGGCGCCGGAACTGCAACGGAGAGCCGAGACCATATCCTTCAACGATGTTGGCCTCTACGGAAATCGTGGCTCTCCGCACTTGATCGAACAGAGCGCGCGAGCGCGGATGATAGGCGGAGTCCGTTTCGCGCAACGTCAACAGCAGGACTTCGTGTGCACGCTGCCAGGCCACCAAACTCTGGTACTTGTTCATGTCTCCAGACTGTAGCCGATCCGACCGTTCCATGCGGTACCCGATTCGCTCGCCCATGCATCATTTGATTGCCTTTCCTCTCCCCTCTCCCCTCTCCCCTCTCCTGTAATGTCGAGCAATTCAGTGGAAGTCGCGGTTATCGGCGCCGGCGCCATAGGCGCCTCCATCGCCTACCATCTCGCCGGTCGCGGCGTCCCGGTCCTCGTGCTCGAGAAGGAGCCGGGACCCGCCCGCCATCAGTCCGGACGCAACTCCGGCGTCATTCACGCCGGCTACAATCTCAAGCCCGGCAGCGACAAGGCGCGCTACTGTGTCGATGGCAACCGTCGGCTGCGCGCCTTTTGCGCGGAGCATGGCGTCGCGGTCCAGCCGGGGGGCATCCTCGTCGTCGCCCGCAGCGACGCGGAGATGCAGACCCTCGCCGAGCTGGCGCGGCGGGCGCAGGCGAATGGGGTGGAACACCGGCTGCTCGACCAGCATGATCTGAAGCAGTTCGAGCCGCAGGCGGCGGGGATCGGGGCGTTGCATGCGCCGGAAGGCGCGAGCTTCGACTCGACGCGCTACGTGGAAGCGCTGCTCGAGCAGGTCGTGGCCCGGGGCGGCGAGGTTCGTTATGGGGTGACCGTTCGCGCCCCCCTGCCCTCCTCCGGTTCCATCGAGACCTCCGCGGGGAAGGGGGCCATCTCAGCGCGGGTCGTCGTCAACGCCGCCGGTCTCTACGCCGACCGGTTGGCCGGTGATCTCGCGGCGGACGTTCGGGTGATCCCGTTTCGTGGCTACTACGCGGAGTTGGCACCCGCCGCTCGCGATCTCGTGCGCAGCCACATCTATGCCGCGCCCGATCTCAATTACCCGTTCCTGGGCGTGCATCTCTCGCGCCGCACCGATGGGCGGGTGATCGTGGGGCCCGGCGCGATGCTCGCGTTCGGGCGTGAGGCGTACAGCTTTGCGGGGGTCAATCCGCGCGACTTGGCCGAGACGCTTGCCTGGCCGGGGTTCTACGGGCTGCTGCGCGATCCGCGATTCCGCACGCTGGTCCGCTCCGAGGTCCAGAAGAGCCTGTCGCTCCGCGCCATCTGGGAGGAAGCGCGGCTGCTGGTGCCGGCGCTTGCGCCCCGCGACCTGGTCCGGTCGTTCGCCGGAAACCGGGCGCAGCTGGTGGACCGGGAAGGCAAGCTGGTGGACGACCTCGTGATTCGGGAGACGCCGAGCGCGGTGCACGTACTGAATGCGGTATCGCCGGGGTTGACGTGCTCGCTGCCGTTCGGGGCGGAGGTCGCGAGGCGGGTGATGGAGAGACTGTAGGCTACACCATCAGCGCAATCTCGGGTCACCCGCTCAACGCTCAATCAATGGGGCGGTCTCTTGCATAACCCCTTGTGGAAGGTGGACTTACCCTGCATTATTCGCGTTCGTTCTTCCCTTGCCCTTGAGGGATTGGCTGATCGATGACGTCGTTTTACGAATCGTTGGACCCGACCCGGCTGAAACCGATCGTTCTCCAGTCCCCGCGCCTCGCCGTTGGGTGGGTGGCGTTGTTCCTCCTGGCCGCAACGTCCGTCCGGGCGCAGAATCCTTCTCTTCCCGCCCCTTCCCAGGCGCAATCGGCGTTGAACCAGGCGTTGCAGCAGAACCCCGGGCTGGCCGACCAGATCCGGTCGCGGATTCAGCAGTCGGGGATGACGCCGGACCAGATCCGGGCTCGACTCCAGGCCGGCGGGTATCCGTCGAACCTGCTCGACCCCTACCTGCAGAACGCCACCCCCGGTGCGGCGCCCCTCACTCCCGGGACGGAAGAGTTGGCGGCGATTCAGGCGCTGGGACTGCAACCGATCTCCGTCAATCTGCCGAACCTCCCCGTCGACACGGGGCTCGTCAAAGCGGTATCGCTCGGCGCGCGGCCCGAGTCGGCGAGCCGGGTGTTCGGCGTGGATGTCTTCCGGCGGACCTCGACCCAGTTCCTCCCGCTGCTCGCGGGACCGGTCCCGCCCGACTATCAGCTCGGCCCCGGCGATCAGCTCGTGCTGATTCTCACCGGTGACGTGGAGCTGGCGTACAACCTGGCGGTGACCCGCGAAGGGTTCGTCTTGATTCCGCAGGTGGGTCAGGTGTATGTCTCGAATCTCACGCTCGATCAGCTGCGCGACCTGCTCTACACGAAACTTGGCCGGGTCTATTCCGGCGTGCGGCGGGGGGCGAACGCCACGACGCGGTTCGACGTCTCGGTCGCGAACGTGCGGGCGAACCAGGTCTACGTCGTGGGAGAGGTCAATCAGCCGGGGGCGTATCAGATCAGCTCACTCGCGACGGTGCTGACCGGCCTGTATGCGGCGAGCGGCGTCACCGAGCGGGCGGACATGCGCGCAATCACGGTGCGGCGCGGGGACAAGGTCATCGCCACCTTCGACCTGTACGACTACCTCCTGCACGGCAACACGCGCAGCGACATCCGGCTGCAGACGGGGGACGTGATCTTCGTTCCGGTGCACGGATTGCGGGTGCAGGTGACGGGGGCCGTGGTGCGGCCCGCCATCTACGAGATCAAGACGGGCGAGACACTCTCCGATCTGCTCACGGCCGCGGGGGGATTCAAGCCCAATGCCGCGTTGAAGCGGGTCACGGTGCACCGGTTTCTCCCGGCGGCCGAGCGGACCTCGGCGTCGCCGCCGCGGGCGGCGATCGATATCGCGCTCACGCCGGTGCCGGCTCAGTCCTCCCCTGTTGCCGGCAAGGCGGGGACCGACCCGTTGAATGGCGTGATCGTTCCACCGGTGTCGCTCGCCGACGGCGACTCGGTCGTCGTGGATACGGTGGCGAGTCTGGCGGGCCAGTACAGCGTCTCGATCGGCGGGATGGTCACGAAACCCGGGCTGTATCCCTGGCGGCAGGGGATGACGTTGCGCGACCTCCTGCTGCTCGCTCGCGGGCCGCGGATCGGGGCCGATCTCAAGGAAGCCGAGATCGCGCGGTTGCCGGCAGAGCGTTCGGCGGGGCAGCTCGCGACCACTCTGCGGGTGCCGCTCGATTCGACGTATCTGTTCGACCGGGACTCCTCCGGTCGCTACATCGGGCCGCCGGGGATCCAGGTGCCGGCGAGTGGAGCCCCGGAGGTACCGCTCGAGCCGTACGATAACGTCCTGATTCTCAAGCAACCGGACTTCGACTTTCAGCGCACCGTCTGGATTACGGGGGAAGTGCGCTATCCCGGTTTGTATTCGCTACGGAGCAAGGCGGAGCGGTTATCCGACCTCCTGGCGCGCACGGGCGGGCTCACGCCCCAGGCCTATCCTGACGGGATCCAGTTCTACCGCTCGCTGGGGAACGTCGGCCGGATCAACATCGACGTGAGGAAGGCGCTGGCCGACACCACATCGCGGTTCAACGTGATTCTGCAACCGGGCGACTCGATGCGGATCCCGGAGTTTATCCCGAGCGTGCGGGTGACGGGGGCGGTGAACTCGCCGGGAAGCGTGCTCTGGAAGGAAGGGGAGCACATGGACTATTACATCAGCGCGGCCGGCGGGTTTACACAGCAAGCCAACAAACACGCCGTGAGTGTGAGGTTTGCGAACGGTGAGGTGCAAACACATGGCGACCCGAAGCCAGGACCAGGTTCGGAGGTTCTTGCCCCTCTTAAGGACCCCAACGCCCCGCACACGGATTGGGTGGCAGTGGCTGGGGCCGTGGCTTCGATTCTGGCCAGCACCGTCGCGATCGTTGTGGTGCTGACACACTACTAGTGGCACCTCTGCAGACACCTGAGCCTACTCTGACCATTTCACAACAGACCACTACCGTCGATCGGGTAAGGATATAGTGACAGTGCCTGCAGAGTGGTACCAGAGAACCGAAAGCCTAGTAAGGACCATTGGTCGGCGCTGGGTCACGCTAACTGTTTATGCCTCAGTGGGCGCAGCTGCTGGGTTGGGCACCGCGCTATTGCTGCCGTCGTACTATACCTCCAGCGCTGCGTTCCAGGCCGAGTCCTCACCTCAAGCAATGTTGTCCGGCGCTTTGGGTGGGTTGGCCTCGCAGCTAGGAGGATTGACGCTCGGGGGTCAGAATAACGCTCAGTTCTTTGGAGATCTGCTAACCTCAGACGCTGTCTTGCGTCGCGTAATCGAGGGGCGATACCCCTGGCGGGGTGGTATCGCGAAGCTCGCGACAGTCTACGGGTATGACGATGAGACCACAGGAAAGCAAGACTTCGACACCGTGAAGCGACTCCGCAAACTCACTGCCGTTGACGTCAACCTCCGAACGAGCACGGTCAGGTTCTCGGTTGAAGCTCGTAGCCCCGAACTCGCGTTAGCCATTGCTGATAGCATGCTGGATGCGTTAAACGCAGCTAACATCCAGCTACGGCAGATGCGCGCGAGTGCCGAGCGGACCTTCACGGCACAAGTGGCTGAGAACGCACACGAAGAACTAGAAAAAGCAGAAGGTGACCTGAGTGCGTTTTACGAAAGGAACCGGTCTATCGCGAGCTCGCCGCCTCTCCAACTCGAGGAGGCGCGATTGAAGCGAGCAGCCGATATGGCTCAGCAACTCTACGTCCAGCTCAGATTGCAGCAGGAGCAAGCCGAAGTTCAATCTCTGCGAAATACTCCGACCATCAGCATTGTGGATCCTCCCCTGCTGCCTGCTCGTCGAAGCTGGCCCAAGCGCACCGTGTCGCTCGGACTCGGGCTCTTTCTCGGGATCATAGTAGCTGTGGCTAGATTCTCACTTCTTCCCTAAGTTGGCCTCGGGAGTCTGGCGTGCGCCCATCCCGGAGGCGAGTGGCAGAGGCTCCCAATAGTGCAAGCATGCCGTACAATTCGTACAGCACCGCCGTATCTAGGGAGATCTCTGGGGTACCGCCAGTCAGTAAGAGCAAGGCAAGCAACGCAGACGTAACCCCGAATGCTCGCGGCGCTTCGGCCGGTGGAGCTGCACGAGCTTTTCGCACTGCCCAGAGACACAACGTCAGGACGTAAACACCGTAACAAGCTAGTCCGATCGATCCGCCTTCAAAAAAGAATCGGACAAAGTCGTTGTGAGCGTTGTAGGGCAATCCATTGATCTGATTTACGATTGGATTCAGGACAGTCGTCATCCCGGCACCATGACCAACCAGGGGATGCTGCAGACCAAGGGATACCAGAACGCCCCAATTCATGATACGCCAAGTGAATGAATTCTCGGATTCACCGCCCCGTGCCAATTCCAAAGTTGCACCAACGAGATCCAGGTGGGTGAAACGCTCCCGGATGTATGGTCCCACCGCAAGCCAACTGAGAGCCGCGAACACAGCCGCAAGGGCCCCCAGTCGCAACAAGGAACGCTTGTCGAGTTCTTGAGCCTGAAGCAGGGGTAGAACCGCGAGCCCTACGACGAGGGCGATGACCGCCGTCCGCGTATAGGTAAGTGTCAATATTAGTGTGAGCGTTCCAGCCAAAGCCATCTGTGCAATTCGATTCATCCCCTTACTTCTTGCCGCACTCCCCACAGCAACGAGAGTAAACGGTACCAAATACGCGCCAAAAGCATTGGGGTGAGGCAGAGTACCTTGGAGTCGGTTGAGTCCCTCAGTCTCCAGATTCCCTGTGCCGCTAGCCCACTGCCATGCAGCAACACCTAGGGGTACAGTCAGGCCGGCGAGCAGTGCGGCCCATCCCAAATCAATGGCCTTCGGCCGTCCCTCCAGCCACCAAACGACGAGCAGAAATGCAGCGATAACGCTCGTGACCCTCGCGATCTCCCTGGCCGCCTCGCCGATACCGGCAGACCCGTACCATAAAGCACCTGAGACTGACGCGATTCCATATGCCGCCAAAAGCCAAAGATGTGAATTCCGAATGGACGAGTCAGGCCAGAGGGCCCTACCAAGGCGGCCTCGATGCACCGCCAAAACGATGGCTAGGACTATCACAACCAAGCCGAACAACACCGCAGGGTTACTTGCGAATGGGCCTAGACCGGCACGGCGCTCACTGAATGCATCCAGCGAAGGCCGGACTGCGAGCACAGCGATAGCTCCAATCGCCAGCGCCCTGTCTGGGTTACGCCATACTAGTACGATGAACAGGGTGACGACTCCACAGGCTGCAGCCGCAGGTACAATCGCGCTTAAGCCAGCCAGTAGAATGGCGGCAGCCAGCCACCTGCCGTCGCGCGCGATCCAAGGCTTCGACACCCGACCCAAACTAGTCATCGATCAGGAGCCACATAGCCAGCGACATGGCCGCCTAGCCTGCCTGTTGGAGCGTTGGCAAGAGAAGGGATTGATGGCGTTTCCACTCCTCGAAGCCACGTCTCGAGAACGTATAGCGCTAAGAGATGCCGACTCCGTGGGGCACCCTTGCGACTCACTTCGCCAAGCAATTTCCCAACTCGGTCGGGCAGAACATAGTGGGGCAAACGAGAACTTCGGCCGAGGAGGTAACCCTCGCACTCGCGCGCTTCCCACTGCCTGAACCAGGATTCGAATGGCGTGGCGAATCCCAACCTTCGACCGAGCCGGGAGCGCCAGCCTGTCAGGGCCGACCGTAAGAATGGAGGCAGAAGGGGTCGCACGGCGTCGCGATATAGCCACTTCCTCTCCCCGATGCGGGAGATCTTGAAACGGCTCGGCATGCGTTCAATCAGGGCAAGGAGTTGAAGATCCAAGAACGGAACGCGGAGTTCCACCGACCTAGACATCGACATGTGGTCAGCGACAATCAGGAGGTCGTCGGCCAAAGACAACCGGGCATCCATTAGCAGGAAGCGGTTAACCGGGTCCTTGTCGTCGATTGCCGTGCCACCGAGCCAATACCTCACTGGCTCGACTAAAGCCTCTGCGTCGATTTTGTGCCCGGTAAGTGCAACCGCCTCCTCTGGACTGAATACCGCTAGAGTTTCGACGAAGCGACGTGGTTCGTCGGAGGACCCTGCGATCCGGCGAAGGCGAGCAACCCTGTCCGAAGAGAGAACTCCTTCGGAAAGGACACCAAGGAATGGTCGAGTCAAACGCAGTAACGGATAAAAGCGCGCTGCCACGTGTCTGGGGTAACCCCCGAGAGGCTCGTCAGCTCCCTGCCCCGTCAGGACGACTTTATGTGTCTTCTGAACTGTGCCGCAAAGAAGCCCGACTAGAAGAGCTGCAGAATTGGCGATTGGCTCAGCGATGGATGCCACCTGTATGGGCCAAGTGGCCAGGTACTCTGAGTCTGGCATGGCCACCGGGGTTAGCGAGACCCCGAGTGCTGCTGCGGCTCGCTGAGCTTGAGACAACTCGTTCAGCTCCGGGTGATCGGCGAATCCGATGGCGAACGTGGCTGGAGGTTCGGGCAGAGATTCGCTCATGAGGGAGGTCACGACGGTCGAATCGACGCCGCCGGAAAGGAGCGACCCGACTGGGACGTCCGACATAAGCTGGCGCCGCACCGCCGCCCGTAGCCCTTCGCGCAACGCCTCTGCCCAGCCGGCCTTCGTCGAAGGCACGAAGGTGGGTTCGAAACGCGGCGTGAACGATCGAAATTCAGGATGAGACGGGAGACGATCAGGAAACAGATGTAAGATGTGCCCTGGAGGTACCTTCCAAGCTTGTCTGTAAAATGTGCCCGGGGATGGTACGAACCGGTAAACCAGGTACTCGTCGAATGCGTCGGGTCGGAGCTCGGCACCAAGCAGGCCGGCTCGCTTCGCAGCCTGGAGCTCGCTCGCAAACCACCAGTTCTCCCCAGCAACGCCCACATAAAGTGGCTTCACCCCCACCGGATCTCGTACGAGACACAGCTCGCCTCCGCCTCGCCCATCGTAGAGCGCAAAAGCGTAAATCCCGTTCAGGCGCTCACACAATGCTTCTCCCCACTCTTCCCACCCATGAACCAAGACCTCCGTATCAGCGCGGGTGGCGAATCGGTGTCCTTTGCGCTCCAGCTCCCGTCGCAGCTCGAGATGATTGTACAGTTCACCATTCAGGATGACCCAGACCCGGCCATCCTCATTGGTCATCGGCTGTGCACCACCTTTCAAGTCCACGATGCTGAGGCGGCGGTGACCCAAACCGATCGAGCGGCCCCTGAGGTATCGGAATCCCGTGCCATCGGGACCCCGGTGTGCCAGCGCCGCCGTAAGCGCCTCGACGCCGGTC